>Ga0181524_10000205_pt1 | contig 71873 bp, 72 predicted proteins | sample PEATcosm2014_Bin_34_FD_119761 | JGI IMG/M metagenome (GOLD analysis project Ga0181524, IMG submission 119761) | Peatland microbial communities from MTU Mesocosm Facility, Houghton, MI, USA - PEATcosm2014_Bin05_60_metaG | ecosystem: Environmental > Terrestrial > Soil > Wetlands > Peat | place... | reverse complement strand
GAAAAAGAGCAGAAGTGACACAATAAATGTACAGTCAGTTGTATGAAGTTTGGAAACAGGAGCTCGAATACCCTGAATTGGTCAAGCTGCCACCAGACTTTTACACGGGAATTGTTGAATACGTGAAAAAGCTCAAAGAAGAAAGTAGAATGCTCGACAAGAGAACAGCGAAAGCGAATCTTCTCAAAAAAGAAATGCAGAACACGAAGCGCATGGTGAAGGAATTGGTACGGGCAAGGTACCGAAAGATCCTCGGCAAAGTTGCGGGCGGAGAGGAGGCACCTCGAGAAATATTGACGGTTGAGGAAGAGCAGTTTTACGCGAAAATTTCACCCTTGGTCGAGACAGTCTCAAATTTTGCATCCGAAACCTTGCATGGGCATGAACCAAAAACCATGAGCGACTCGAAACACAAGCGGATTACAATGCGCATGTTGAAGGAAATCCCAGGTATCATCGGAGCAGACATGAAAACTTACGGACCATTCAAAACCGAGGACGTTGCATCCATTCCTGTGGAGAACGCAAGGATTCTGGCCAAGCAAAATCTGGCTGAAAAAGTTGAAATCAACTAGTCTGAACCATCTCCAGCGGTTGCTGTGTCGATATTTACATTTCCCGTCCAAAATGCTCGGCTACTCATTATCAGCAACGGATAGAAAACTATCCATGCAATGGAAAACAATTGACCGTAATAATCATGGAAGGTTTGAGCGGCAGCGGGACCAGCGGGACCGTCCGCTCCGATCATGAAAATAGTAACTATTCTCAATACGTTTATAAAATACGTAACAGTGCCTCCGGCCACAAAATAAACTACTCTTTGCTTCCAAGGAATTCCACTGTTTCTCAAGAATAACAGAATTGTAACAGAGTATATCAGTAGACTCTCAATGCCAGAGCAAGGCCATTCGATTTGGGCACCGAAAAACCCGTGGGAACCGATTGCAGTCATCGTGGGCACACCACCATTTACGCCATATCCCACAACCCGATACCCCAAGAAATTTAGAAAATTAGCTGCAAACGACGCTGTGGTTGGCACAAAAAGTTGGAAAGGCGTGAAGCTTCCTTGAGGGTAGAAGTTGTCTATGGTATATATCAATCCGATGAGCCCTAAGAAAACCCCAGATATTGAATGCACCTTCAAACCGCGAACTCCGTATTCCAGCAGGACTATCAGCGCAAAAAGAGCTGCAAACACCAAGTATTCAGTTGAGAGAGGCATCACATCCGCCCAAGTGGGCTGAATGCCTTTGCTAAGCGCTAGGTTCGTAATCATACTATTCAATCCATAGAAGTTAGATATCACAACGTACGCAATAGGCAAGAAAAGAGATAAAATGAAAACACCAGTTCGTATGGATCTCGTTTTTTTGATTTTTCCAGTTTGAAGTTCTTCCCAACTCAAGATTATTTCCAAAGAGATCAGCCACAAGAAGAAAACGTAGAATATTCTGCCCTTCCATGTTTTCTCGAAGACGGCGGGGTTCAGAAAATATAACACGGTGATGGGGATGACGAAAGCAAACAAGGGTAGGAGTATCAAGAGTGTGTTGGTTATCGAACGAGACTTAGATGTGTCGTTCAGCATTCAGAAACCACGATGCCGTCTTTGTTGACACAGTTTAGGCATTTGGAAACTAATAAACTAATTTCTCGAAGGAATGGAAAGCATTCGTGACTTGTCCTCTTTGATAAGGCGCGAAAAAGTATAAGTGTATCCATCGTTTCTTTATGCAAAGCTGGTCGTGTCTAACGTGAACGTTCCCAAGGAAGTAAAAACATATTGTCCAAAGTGTAAACAGCATCAGGCTCATTCTGTCACTCTTTATAAGGCTGGCAAACGGAGAGCCTTGGCCAAGGGTGAGCGCCAACATTCGCGGGAAAAGAGGGGTTATGGTGGGCAAAAGTATCCACTTCAGAGAGAGTTTGCAAAGACAACGAAGAAGCAGACTTTAAAGTTGAAGTGTAAAGTCTGCGGTTTCATGAGGTCCAAGGACGGTATACGACTTAGAAAATTGGCTATCGTGTAATTGTTTGGGGAGTATTCTTATGTCAGACTGGGAAAGGCTCATTCCGAGACCGAGAAGCAGTTTCGTCCGTGTGAAATGTCTGAAATGCGGGAATGAGCAAATAGTTTTCAGCAGCGCTGTGAATAGAGTGAAGTGCAATGTTTGCGGAACCGAGCTTGCCTCACCGTCAAGCGGAAAAGCGAGTATTAAGGGCGAAATAGTCGCGGTTTTCGAATAGGGACGAGGGTCACATGTCTCTTAGAAAGTCAGAGTGGCCCGAGACAGGCGACCTGGTAATGGCCACTGTGGAAACTGTCACCGATTTCGGTGCTTACGTAAAATTAGATGAGTACAACAAGAGAGGGTTACTTCATGTTTCGGAAATCTCTTCATCGTGGATTCGTAATATTCGCGATTTTGTCCGAGAGGGACAGAAGCTTGTTTTGAAGGTTCTGCGTGTTGATCCTGAAAAGGAACACGTGGATTTATCGCTGAGACGAGTGACGAAGAGGGAAAAAATCGAGAAGACGATGGCTTGGAAGAAGGAAAGGAAAGCTGAAGCTCTGATTCGAGGTGTCGCTGAGAAAACAGGTTTACCCTTGCAGGAAATCTATGATAAAGCAGGAGGGCTCATGGAAAATGAGTACGGTTTGTATGAAGGCTTCGAAAAGGCCGTAAAGGAAGGCGCGGAACCTCTGGTGAAAATCGGCATATCTGAAGAAATTGCCAAAGCAATCTTTGAGGTCGGTCAAGAAAGGATACACGTGCCAATGGTCAGGGTGAAAGGAACGATCGAGCTTCGATCTATGAAGCCGAACGGAGTGAAAATCATAAAGGAAGCCTTTTTGAGCGCCAAGAAGACAGAAAAACTCGGCACCACGAAGATTCGTTTCTATGTAATTGCGGCTCCAAAATACAGCATAGAAGTCTTGGCTGAGGACTATAAACGCGCTGAAGACACGTTTTCAAGCGTAGCTCAGAACATAGTCACGGGCATCACCAAAGCTGGTGGACAAGGCAGTTTCAAGAGGGAAAAGTGATGGTTTGGTTGCTGAGGAAATGTCGGCAATGTGAAAGTTACACATTGAAGAGGAGCGTATGCCCATATTGCGGCGGATGGCTCAAAGTGCCTCACCCGCCAAAATTCTCACCTGAAGACAAGTACCTAAGATACCGAATGGCCTTGAAGATGGAGAGTCCAAAAGAGTGAAAAAGACGGTCATCAAGGAACTCAAGACGGTTGAATTGAACAACCCCGTTTTAGTCGAGGGATTGCCTGGTTTAGGGCTTGTGGGCAAAATCGCTATTCGATATCTCGTGAAAATGTTGAAGGCGGATAAACTCGCATATATTTATTCACCGCACTTTCCTTACTTTGTACTCGTGAGTAGGAAGGGAAACGTGAGACTTTTACGTGGGACGTTCTATTTCTGGAAGACCAAGAACCGAAACAACGATATCATCCTTTTCACGGGTGACAGTCAAGCGCAGACAATAGAGGGGCAATATGAGATTTCTAACAGCATATTGAGTTTTGCCAGTCAGTGCAAAGTGAAGACCATTATAACGATAGGTGGCTACCGAATGGAAGCCAAGGACAAGCCTAAGGTTGTCGCCGCTGCCACAAGCCAGGAACTACTGAACAAAGCACAACGAGCAGGTGCTGAGATCAGTCCGACAGGAAGCCCCATTGTGGGTACTGCTGGACTTATCTTGGGACTCTCGCACTTCAAGAATATCGATGCTCTCTGCCTCTTGGGAGAGACACGAGGATACCTGCCGGATCCGAAGTCAGCCAAGAGCGTCTTGGAAGTCTTGCAGTCACTCCTCGGCACTGAAGTAAGCTTGGCTGGACTAGATGAGGAAATCGCCAAGGCAGATAAGATGGTTACACGTTTGCAGAGCATCGAAGAAAAAAGAACATTGGAAGCTGAGGAAACGCGGAAAGAAGAAGACAAGAAAGTCACCTACATTTCCTAGACATATAGGAGGCTAACTATGTTTTTTTCAGGTAGCCTTCTCTGGGTTCGTAAATTGTTCCTTCACGCAGCAGTTGTCCTATGAGACGATCTGCCTCTCCTTTTGGAATCTTGTATTTTGTTTCAAGCTCGTCGAACAGTGCCACTCTTTCGACCATTCCGGTTTCTTTCTCCATTTCAATCAGCGCTGAGAGGATTATTTGCAGCCGATCTCTCACACTTTTGGGTTTTCCTGTCATAATTATGTCTATGTCTATTTTGTACGAGGACAGGTCTATGCCGACTTCTTCGAGTGATTTTTTCATGATTGCCACTGCAGCTTCCGCATCTTCGGCCGTTACTTCTTTTCTGAGAGCCACGCGGGCTCTTGCTTCGGCTGTTCGGACGAGAGACTCCAGTTGTCGTGCGGTGATTGCCACGGGTGAGCCTTCTGTTTCGCTGGCCGAACGCATTGCCAAATAGAAATCTCCTAGACGTTTGAGGGCTTCTTGGCCTAGAACAGGCTTCACTCCCTTAGCATAGCTGATGTATTTCCGAAGGAGCTCCACGGGTATTGGCGGTTCAATGGGGCTGGAACCTTTCCTGTGTATCTCGAGGATGTGTTCAGACATCTTCGTGTCCGATTCCTTGTTCGGTACATCTCTTAACACAAAGATGATGTCAAATCTCGAGAGTATCGTGACCGGCAAGGAGATGTTTTCAGCAACGGTACGGTGCGGTTCGTATCTTCCCAATGCGGGATTTGCAGCCGCAAGGATCGCCGCTCTGGCGTTGAGTGTTGCTACGATGCCGCCTTTTGCGACTGATACTGTGTGTTGTTCCATGGCCTCATGGATTGCTACCCTGTCTTCTGGGCGCATCTTGTCCATTTCGTCGATGCATGCAATTCCCTTGTCAGCCAGCACCAACGCTCCGGCTTCGAGGCTCATTCCGCCTCCCTTTTCTCGGATGACTGCAGCCGTCAAGCCCGCGGCCGTAGTGCCTCTCCCAGAAGTGTATAGGCCTCGTGGTGCGATTCTCGCTACGTATTGCAATAATTGGGATTTTGCAGTTCCGGGGTCACCCACAATTAGGGCGTTTAGCTCTCCCCTTATTGAGATGTCCGCCAGCGTCTTTGGTACACCTCCGAACAAGAGGTACATTATTGCCTCTTTGATGTGATCATAGCCATAGATTGAAGGTGCGATCGAGCCTATTATTTTGCGATGCACCCAGGGATCCTTCGCGAGTTCTAGGATTTTTTGTTCTTCCTCCGGCGACGGCTGTGCCGTTTCTGGTTCTTTCCCAAGAACCTCGATTGAGTTGGCATCCAAGTGGAGAATGAAGGTTCGAAGCTTTCCGACGCCTGGCAGTGTCGGCGCGAAAGCGTGTACTATTCCAACTGTGGAGACGTCGTCGCCGGGTCTTGCGATGTCAACGATTTCGCTTCCAACTAGTTTGATGCTCAGCGTTCTGGGCAGTTGCCCCGGTGGCAAGTCTTCGGGTCTCTCTTGGACTCGTAGCTCTTGAGAGTCTATGAAGGTCGATTCCTCTTGGACGAATTCAAATGGGCCCTTTGATTCACAATCTGGGCTGCTGCATGCAAAAGGTGCTTTTAGGTATGTGCCTGTCTGGTTCACCGGGTTCAACGTTCCACATCTTTTGCACTTGAACGCCGCTTGCATGACCATTGGGCGAACTGGTGATGAACGAACTACGATCCCTTCAACCATTACGAGTCTGCCAATCTGCCTCGAACCGAGTTTACGCAGTGGCTCCGCTTCTAATAGACGTACAATTCTAACATTTACGGTTGTGGCTTTTTCGGCGTATTCTGGATCTTCTATCTGCAGCTGGGCAAAGGCGGCATTGTTGGCGTGCTTGAGGTATTCTTCGGGTTTTTCTAGCAGTTCCTCTGCTAGCCTTTGATCAAAGGCAAGAAGATCTTCAAACTCCATTACCAACGATGTCATGCCTGCCAATGCCATCTGTGAGATCCTTTGACGGTATCTTTCCGCCTTAAGGAAATCCTGGAATCGTTCTTGCGGGTCCACAGCCTCCAGTTCTTCAGTCATCTGCGTCCCTCTTGCTGTTCTATTATTTGGGTCTTCCACTGACAGATAAGCTTGAACAGCTTCTCGTAGAGAAACTTTTCCTCGTCTGCAAGATTTCTCAACGCATTTTCCGTTTGGGCTGGGGCCGAGGCGATTGAGATGATTTTCTTCATTCTCGAGTTTACGATATCCTGAGCCAATTGTCTAACTCTTTCGTATTCGCGCACTTTTTCGGGATCTTTCACGATCTCTTGTTTCAAGTTCTTCAGGTATCTTCGAACCTTTGGGTAGAAATTCTCAGGAAGTTTAGATATTTGGCCAGGGCTCTGTATACGCTCAGTCCATTGGATCTTGTTAAGCTTGGCCGCATCAACTTTTTGTTCTTCATGAATGCGGGCGATTCCTGATTTTTCAAGCTCTAGAGCGGCCCAAAAATAAACTTCGTATTCGTTCCCTTCCTCAAGGGGGCCCACGCATAGACCTCCGAGTTTGATTTCGGGGCAGACTCTGTTTGCAAGTATCCTGACCATTGAGTTTTCAAAGCAGAAATCTTGAGATGCGATTTTTGACGCGATGGTTCGTGGCATATTCTTCCCCTTCCCAGTACTTGATTCGTTGCAGTCGGTGCAGGACAAGATGGAGATTGCTGCTTAAAAGTTTAGATTAAAGCGTTTGACGGGGTAAATAATGAGATTACGTTCTTGGAATCTCTGGGAAAAAGAGAAATTTTTCACCTTATGTTCTCATGGCCATAGGCCCAAGGTTTTTATTGCTTCTGCAACTCTTCCGACACCGAGCATTAGGGCGGCAGTGCGTAAATCGCTGTCTTCTTTCTTGGCTAATTTGTGGACGTCGTAGAATGCTTTTACCATCTTGTTTTCCAGTTTCTTGCACACATCTTCCAAGGTCCAGTGCTCACGAGTTAGGTTTTGAACCCACTCGAAATAGCTTGTTGCGACTCCTCCAGAGTTTGCTAGGATGTCTGGAATTAGGACGATTCCTTTTTCGTGAAGTGCTCTGTCGGCTTCTGGTGTAGTTGGTCCGTTTGCTCCCTCAGCTACTATCTTTGTATCTATTTTGTCTACGTTTGTTTTGGTTATCTGGTTTTCCAATGCTGCGGGTATTAGGATGTCGCATTTTGTTTCAAGTATTTCCTTGTTCGTTATGTTTTCGGTTCCTTTGAAGTTAAGGACGGATCCAGTTTTGGATTTATGGTCATAGACTTCATAGGGGTTCAAACCTTTTGAGGTGCAGATTCCTCCGGTTGAATCGCTCACTGCTAAGATTTTGCATCCCATGTCGTAGGCTATTTTGGCGGCGTTCCAGCCCACGTTGCCGAAGCCTTGAACGGCGACGGTTGCTCCTTTCAGTTTCAGTCCCATTTGTTTCGCAGCCTCTCTTGCGCAGACGTCTACGCCCAGCGATGTTGCTTCGGATCTGCCTTCCGAGCCGCCTATGCTTAGGGGTTTTCCCGTGACGCACTCTGGAACGCTGTAGCCTCTTATCTGGCTGTAGGTGTCCATTATCCATGCCATGGTTTGCGAGTCTGTGTAGACGTCGGGCGCCGGCACGTCGCGGTATGGCCCGATGAAATCGTATAGGAGGCTTGTGAAGCGTCTTGTCATTCTTTCCAGCTCGCCCTTTGACATCTTCTTAGGGTTGCAGCAGATTCCTCCCTTCGCTCCTCCGTAGGGAATGTCTACCACGGCGCACTTCCAAGTCATCCACATTGCTAGGGCGGACACTTCGTCCAACGTGACGTTGGGGTGGTATCTTATGCCGCCTTTGAAGGGTCCTCGGGCGTCCCAGTGTTGTACGCGGAGGCCGTTGAAGACGTTTATGTTTCCGTCGTCCATTTTCACTGAGATTGAAACGAGTAGCGAGCGTTTTGGGTTCGCTAGCATGTCGTGTAGTCCTGAGTCGAGTTTTAGTTTGTCCGTAGCTATGTTTAGTTGTTCTAGGGCTACGGAGAGTGCTGTCTGTGTTGCCATGGGTGATTCCTCTGTTTTCTATGGCTGGAGAAATCAGGGCTTTTAAATGTTGCTTAGAAAATATAAAAAAAGAGAGGTGTTTTATTCGAGGATTCTTTCGATTGTGTCTTTTTCTACGTCGTCGGCCATTGGTATGCCCGTGACTTTGGTGGCTCTTTCAGAAAGGCTCATGAGGTCGTTTCTGTTGGCGAGTTCTAGTTTCCATTTTCTGTTTCCTGCTAGTAGTTGTTTGAGTCCTACGCCTATTCTGTCGGTTAGGTAGGTGTACATTCCTATGGCTTCCCAGGGTATTTCTTTGAAGCGTGTGCCGTATTTTGCTTTGAGGTCGGGTGTTGCGATGAAGAACTTGTCTGGTGTGGTGCCGAACTTGTCGGAGAAGGCTTTTGGCAGTTTGCCTTCGTCGGATAGTTGTTTGAAGTAGCTGGATTTCATGACGGCGGTTATTGGTGAGCGTCCGAGCAGGACGGCTTTTATGAATGGGCCGTTTCCGAAGTTGCTCATGGCTAGGGTTTTGAATATTGATGTTTCTTCGATGAATCCGCCGGCCATTATGAGGTCTGGGACGTAGCGTCCTTTCTTTTTGAGTATCTGTGCGCATCTGAGGACGATTGATTCAAGGTAGACTGTTGGGATGCTCATTTCGTCCATCATTGGGACGGGGCTCATGCCTGTTCCGCCTGCGGCGCCGTCGAAGGAGACGTAGTCGATTTTGGCTTCTGATGCCATTTTCATTGTCCATGCGACGGCTGATGGTCTGTATGCTCCTGTTTTGAGTGTTACGTGTTTTGCTCCTTGTTTTCTGAGCCATTCGATGTCTTCGATGAACGGTTTTTCTTTGGGTATGCCTACTCTGCTGTGTCTCTCGAAGGATTTGAATACGCCGTCTTTGAATGCTTTTTGTACGTTGGGGTCTTCTGGGTCTGGGATGACTACGTAGCCTCTTTTTTTGAGCAGGATGGCTTTTTCTAGGTCTCTTACGCGGACTTCGCCTCCGATGGCTTTTGCGCCTTGTCCCCATTTTCTTTCGATGACGTTTACTTCGAGTTTTGAGATTGCGTAGACGTCGACTCCGAGTTTTTGGTCTTCAACGTTTGTTTGTATTACTATGTCTCCGTTTTTTCCGTCCCAGAATTTTCGGAATAGGTCTACTCTGCGTTTGAGTTCTTTGGATTGGGTGATTTTGCCTCCGGTGATCTGTGCTTCTGCGTCCATGCCGCCGACGTTTTCGCCTACTATGACAGAGGTGCCTGCGAGGGCTGAGCCTATTGCTAGGCCTTCCCAGTTGAGTCTTGCGACGTCTGTTGAGCCGAAGGCTCCGTTCATGATGGGGAGTTTGAGTTGTATGCCTCCGACTTTGGTTTCTAGTTTTACGTTGGGGAATATCATGACGTCGCTGATGGGTTCGGTGCCTTCTGCTTCGAAGAGGCCTGCTTGTATGTTGAAGTGTGACCAGTCTAGTCCGAAGTCTTTGAGGGCGCCTGCGGTGCTTGTTCCGAACTGTGCTGGTTCAGGGTAGAGCGCTTCTCGTCCTCTGAATGCTGATAGGCTTATTTCGCATACGAATGGGCAGTCGCGGATGCATATGGGGCACATTCCGCTTGTGGGGCTTGTGTCTTTGACGCGGGTTTGGCTTCCGGTTGTTGATTTGCCGTTTAGGTAAGAGCTGTTTTTGTGTGTTCGTTCTGACATTCTTCTCTCTCCTTTACATATGCAAACTTTTTGGAACTAGCATGTGTGACTCAATCAGGATTTAAGCGTTACCTTGGAGGGGTGATGAAACGTTCATTTATGAACATCAGCCCATCGTGAGAAGCGGTCGGAGCGTTTCGGTTTCAGGAGAAAGCTGTGATGCAGTTCGCCCCCTCCCTTTTTTTCTTTACATCAGATGTAATGTTGCAATGTAATGGACACACATATGTTTCCATGTTGCGTGCGCAGTGTTCCGAAAAAAGAGTTAAATTTGGGCCTGGCGCGCGTTGCGTGCATTAGTCGCCTCTTTTGTTCGAGTTTGTCGGTTAACGCTATATGGTTTCGGCGATGAATGGTGCCCCCTCCCCTTTTTTTCTTTACGTCTACCGTAATGTTGCTTTGTAATGTGTAAGCGTAAATTTCCATATTGAGTGGTGCTGTCTATTCAAAAACAGCGCACTCGCTCTAGCGGCGAAAGGCCCTTTCGATGCTCTCGACGCTCTTGCAAGACAGTTTCGAAATGTATGTGCTTGTTAGATTCCTAGGCTGATGAGTACGCCGGTGAGTATGCCGGTTGCGATTGTTAGTGCGAGTGCGATGATGAGGTTTTTTCTCATTATTTGTGATTCGATTTCGTGGGATTCGTCTATGGTGACTACGGCGTTGTTGATTTTGGCCGGGGTGACGGCGCTTGCGACGCCTCCTGCGACGGCGTGGCTGGCGTAGATTGTCATGAAGTCGGAGTTTAGGCCTAGGCTGTTTGTGGCGGTTTTCTGGATGCTGTAGAAGAGGATGTTGGAGCTGGTTTCTGAGCCGGCGACTATTGCGCCGAAGAGGCCGAGTGAGGCGGCTACGAAGATGTAGCCTGCGCCGAATACTGATGCGAGTGTTGTGCCGAGGATCACGTTCATGTTGAGTTGGTTGAAACCTGGAGGGTTCGTGTTCAGAGCACCGTTTGCGATCTGCATTGCCGAGAACGCCATCACGAAGGATATTGAAAAGTAGAGGCTGTAGGTTAAGAATGGCCCGAAGAAACGTTTGAGCCAGATGCTTGTGGCGGTTTGCATCTGTCTTTTTGTCGGTTTGAGGGTGAACAGTGACAAGAGTATAGCAACGAATATCCAGGTGTAGGGCTCTGTGAGAATTTTCAGGTTGATTGGTTCGTTGGAGAAGACTCTGATCACCTGCGCGTCTCCCGGAAGACGCAGAAGCCAATCACTGATTTGGCCTATACTCGTGACCCCTGCCAGCACTGAGAGGATTATCCAAGGAGAAAAAGAACGCCAAACCTCGCGTCTCGGCGGATAGTCGGCATCCTTGATTACTTCTGCGTGTATGTGCTTGAGTCTTTGATACAAGTGAAGTGAGAGCATGGCGGAGAGTCCTGCTATGACTCCGACGAGTGTGAGAGGGACGATTTGCGCTCCCGTGAAGTAGTCGAGGCTTGTTGTTGCAAGGCAGGCAAAAGCCAGAACCAAGCCGCTGATTAGCGCGGGAACGGCGCCTTTGCGCATCGATTTCTTCCCGCCTATTAACCAGAGGAGGGCAAAGGCAAAACCCGTTGAAATTACGGGTAGAAAAGCAGAGATTTTGAAGGCTAGGGCCAAAGGGTTGAAGCCGAAGGTGGAGGCTGGGAGAGTTATGGGAATGGAGAGCAACGCAAAGCTCGTGGTGGCATTGTAGCCGAGAACGGCTATGCCAATGGAAGCCAGCGGGCTGAAACCCATCGCCAGAAGGAGGGGAGGGAACAGTGCCGGAGTGACAACGCCGAGCGAAGTGAGGAAAGAGCCGAAGCCGATTCCGATGTATAAGGCTCGGACTTCGTTGCCGATTACTTGCTGCTTGATGACTTTGGAAACGGTCTGCAGCGCGCCTGCTTCCTTCATGAGGTATATCATCAGCATGGTTGCCGCAACCGAGATTGAGACGCCAAAACTGCTGAGAAATCCATGCAATGAAGCACGCAAAGTCACCTCAAAGGGTGTGCTGAACTGCAGGACGGCCAACGCGATGACGAGCACTAAGCCAACCACGGCCATGAACAAGCCGCTTCTGCGCAGAAAGGCGACCCCGAACAGAATCACGACCAACGGATAAAGGGCAAGCAGGAATTTCCAGGAGCTGGAAGGGCCATACCGCGCCATGAGGTATAAAAGAACGCCGAGAATTAAGAGAAACGTGAGTGAATAAGCAAAGACACTCTTCTCCTTCAATGGCGCACCAACCGTTTGTCCTCGAAATCACGAGAGCGGGTCACTCTGTCATACCTGCTCAAAATACTTTTGTTTTTTCAGAAGCGTATATCCATGCAATTCACGTGCAATGCATCGTTAAGCGATCTTGTTCGGTTTTGTTGTTTTGGCGTGTTTTGAAGAAAGGAAAAATGTCTTTATTAGCGGAGGGCGTTCTAGTCACGGTTCATGAGAGTTGGGGTGTTGTTCTCAGGAGGGAAGGATTCTTGTTTGGCGTTGCAGAAGGCAATGTGTTTTCACGATGTGGTTTGTTTGATCAGTTTGATTTCCGAGAACCGAGAGAGCTACATGTTTCATGTGCCCAACATAGAGGTGACTGGGAGACAGGCTGAGGCCATCGGGCTGCCGATTGTTCAGAGAAGGACGAAGGGCGAGAAAGAGAAGGAGCTTGAGGACTTGAAAAAGGCCGTCGATGAGGCCAAAGCCGATTTTGGCGTAGGAGGAATTGTTACGGGCGCTGTGAAATCAGTGTATCAGTCGACGCGTGTGCAGAGAATCTGCAGGCGACTCGGTTTGTGGTGCTTTGACCCATTGTGGCTTAAGGATGAGATAGAACTCTTGAACGAGGTTGTCCAAGGCGGATTCGAAGTCATCATATCGGGCGTTTTTGCTTTTCCTTTGAACAGAGAATTCCTCGGCCGAAGACTGGACATTGATATGATTCGGAGGCTGGAGAGGTTGAAGCAAGAATACGGCTTGAGCCCTGCTGGAGAAGGCGGGGAATTGGAGACCACAGTCACGGACGCCCCTTTTTTTAAGAGAAGACTGGAAATCTTGGATCACGACGTGTCTTACAGGGACTACTCAGGCGTGTTCACGATAAAAAATGTCAGGTTGACGAACAAATGATTCTTATAGTCAACGTTTGTTCAGACGGACTCAGCTATCTTGAGTTTGTCAAACCTGTCGAAGACATCGTTAGAAAAGCCGAGTTGAATTCTGTCACAAAGCGCTATCTGAGTCTGAATCGTCGGGACATCAGCCAGGCTGAAAGGGTGATCATATGCGGAACAGCAATGAAGGATTTTGGGTACCTGGACAAAATGGAGAAATTCAGGTGGATAACGGAAGTTGACAAACCGGTGCTCGGCCTGTGTGCAGGAATGCAGATTCTTGGAAAACTCTACGACTGCAGACTTCTCGAGGAGACGAAAATCGGCAAATACAGAGTCAAGATTGTCAGGAAGAACAGCCTGATATCCAAGAATGAGTTCTATTCCTATTTCTTGAATTCCAAGGCTGTAGAGCCGAATGAAAACTTTGAAACGCTCGGCCATTCTGGAAACTTAACGTGCATGTTTGAACACAAAAACAGGCGGTTCTATGGTTGTTTGTTCCATCCAGAAGTTCTGAACCCAGAAATCATTGCGAATTTCATTTCGCAATCGACGCCAAGGCGTGCGAGTGTGAAAGAACCATATTGTTGAATCGCATCATTTCTTGAGGGAAGGGTGTTGGTGCGGTCGCCGAGATTTGAACCCGGGTCGTCAGCGTGGCAGGCTGATGTCCTAGACCAAACTAGACTACGACCGCTCGGGACATCAGTAAATCCCATCCCAAATAAAAACCTAACCACTGAAACAGAAGCAAAGATCGCGAACACCCTTATTCAACTAAAAGCCAATGGAAGAACCGCAGACAAGACCATCACACGAATAGCCACCAACCTAACCAAACTAGCCCAACAATGCAACCTAGACAACCCCGAACAAGTCAAACTCTACATAGCAGAAATGCAGACCATAGACAGACACACCAAACAAAAAAGGAAAACAGACAACCAAACAAAGAACAAGTACGCAAGCTCATACAACCATTACTGTCTAGCAAACAACATTGTTTGGAAGAAGCCATACTACAAGATAACTGAAAAGACCCCGCTAATACCAACACCCCAAGACGTACAAGCAATCATAGACAATAGCTCAGAAGATTACGTAACAATCTTCACAATAGAAGCAGAAATAGGATGCTGCCCCGAAGAACTCCACCAAGTCACACAAAAAGACATCAACAAAGAGAAAGGCGAAGTAAGCATAACAGGCGTAAAAGGCCACGCCTCAAAGAACTACAAACTCAAACCACAAACCAAAGACCTTCTCCTGAGATACCTAGCAAAACACACAGAAGAAACCCCATTCCCAAAAGCTCACACCCAAAGCCAGATGTGGTATCAATTCAGAGAAAAAGCATCACAGAAACTACACAAACCCCAACTCCTCAACATAGCACTCCGAAACCTCCGCAACTACAGCGGAGAGAGATTCTACAAAAACCTACCAATCCGTGACCCAATACTCCTAATGCAACACTTCAGACACAAAAAACTAGAGAGAACAATGCACTACATCAGAGCAATAATCCTAGACTACGAAGAAGACGACCAATGGATAAGCAGAATCAGCACAACCATAGAAGAAGACGCAAAACTAACAGAAAACGGCTTCCAATTCGTCACAGAAAGGGACGACAAAAAACTTTTCAGAAAACGCAAATAACATCCTTCTTTTTTATTCGTGCAACTCGCGTGATAGTTTAATTAAAGAACGCGCGCTCGTGTGTGGTGGGGTAAAGTTTTATCCCAAACCCAAACTGGCGATACAGAAGTCATTAGGATAGCGCGGCACTTCATACGTTCCTGAAAGGACTAGATTTTGACATAATAACCTATAAATGTTCTAGTTTTCTAATATCCTTGGGAACGGATTAGAATTGTCCAAAGCGAAGGAAGAAGAGAAAATTACTATAAAGTACGTGTATAATCAAGCAGAAGACCACAAAACTATCTATGCAAATGGAATAATAGGAACTTGGACAGCGACAGGTGAAGTCTTTTGCAGTTTTTTCCTTGAACATGTGCCGACAATTTATCCAGAGGAAGAATATGAGGTAACGCCAGATGGAAAGCTGGGAAAGCTTCTATCAAAAATGAGCCCAACTGCTAGGTTAGTGAACAGAGACGTTAAAGTAAGCATTATTCTCAAGTTGGATGATGCTGAAATTGTTGCCAATTGGATTCTCAGCAATGTAAAAGCAGCACGGGCAGCTCGCGGTGGAAAAACTTGAGTTATCATGATAGGGTTATCTCTGGCGATGTTACAGCTGCCACGGATAGAGTTCCACTGTCTTCATTGGGTTCACTTAAGATAAGCAAGCCTTTTGGACAACAAGTTCCTCATGAACTAATCTATCCACAATTTGGCTTTCCAAAAAAAAGGTTTCGAGGCTGTAAGGTCCCACCAAATGCGCGCGCGCTAAGAATTGGGCAACAACAAAGATTCACATTTGACGCAATTGCACTTTCAAAGCCTTCCAGAGGCCACAGAATACTGATACGTTCTGCGGCAGCAGTTATGACTGTACCTATACTGCTCCTTCAAACAACTCATGAACGACTGTTGGCATTGACGAATGACATTTCTGGAGCGATAGTGAAATTAAACGAAGAAGAATATTCAGAAGTCATTAGAGGTTTAGATTCAGTAAGCGACGCAATGAAGAGTTTAAGACTTTCAGGTTCGCTTATTCCTGAGACAACGGAAGCATTTGATGCTCTTTTAACATCATTGGAGACAATTACGCAAGAAATCTATGATCATGCAAGACAAAGGGAAGATGCCAAATTTGAAGAAAAGGAGGAAACGATCCAATTCCTCAAAGGTCTTGAGAGAACACTCAATGCTTTTGCGCGACCTGATGAGTGGAAGAAAAAAATGGTTAAGGAATGGGGAACAGCATAGGAATTGAACCCAATAGTTGCATATGTCACTGGAAATGTTTTTGAGAAGGTCTTTTGCCAGAGTGATACGCATACAGAAGATTTCTGGTTCATGTGGCCAGATGACTATGAGCCTATCAGGATAATTCGCCAAGATCATAGAATTGTGACAGCTTTGCATAGGCTTCATTGGAGGCATATAACTGTTGATAACCCGTACTCGAATGACAAGAGTAGAATAGAAACCATATTCATAGGACCAGGACACACCCCCGTGATAAGAAAGGAAAAGATGGATTTGAGTTTTTATATCCTAATCCATAATTTCCTAGTTAAGAGACTTGAGACTTACGCCGTTTTTCACGAAGATATTCCAGAATATTACACAAGTTCTGGAAAGAAAGATAGACATTTCCCGCCAGTACAATACGATGGGTGGCCTGAACTTAGATAAGCAGCGCGCACGCAACTTATTTCGCTTGCGCGCGCTAAGGTCTTGAGGAGCAACTAAGGAATCTTATGAAAAAGTGATTATTCCAACAAGATAGCGCACTCTCCTTTCTTTCGAAACGACTTGTTTCGTGCGCTCATCGGCTTCGCCTCTTCGCGCGCTAACTTCTCGCCAACATCGCAAGAAAGAACGACCCTACCCCGAAAACTAAGCGCGTGCGCTCACGGGATACTCTTAAAAGAAGAACTCGGCAAAACTAACAAATTAGCCCACGCGCTTGAACATAGGGGCACAACAACATGCTCTATTACAGCAGAAGACGATATCATAGACGAAGCGACCCAGCCAAATTTGAGAAAGCCCTTGAAATGCGAAACAATCCAACGAAGGCAGAAAAAGCTATGTGGGATATAATTCGCGCACAAACCTACCCAAATTTTCCAGACTACATATTCTATCGTCAATCAGTTCAATTTGGTTACATACTGGATTTCTACTGCCCAAGGTTAAGACTGGGCGTAGAAGTAGATGGTGAAGTGCACAACGAACAAGAACAAGCGAGACACGATTATGATCGGGATAATCAACTATTTCGCCAAGGAATTGAAATACTCCGATTTACTAACAATGAAGTCCTACGTTATCCGCAAGAAACTGCGTCCAAAATTTATCAGACCTTGAAAGACAAATACGAACACCCTTCAAAAGGGTTCGCGCCTCGCAAAGGTTGCTTCATTGCAACAGCAGCTTTCAACACGCCAATGGCACAAGAAATTGGTGTTTTAAGAGGTTTCAGAGATTCAAGAATGGAACCAAACCTGATTGGTAGATATCTGATTCTACTGTACTACAGCATGAGCCCGCCGTTGGCACGAGTCGTTGCTCGAAGTAGCAACATGAAGGCATTTGTCAGACTGAGCCTAAAACCAATAATTCGGTTTTTAAAATAAGTAACAACGCACAGTAGCGCGCGCTTATGACCTATGTCATGATGATTGAAAACGCGAATTCAGATAAAAAATCTTAAATGAAAAGCGCCTACCTAGTAATTGCCACCGTCTCGCGCGCAAAACGCGCGGAGATAAGTTTTGCGTTGCGCGCGCAAGGCGCGCGCTGATAAGTTTTTTTTGTTATTATTGATTTCAAAAACTCGCCAATCATTATCAGATTACACGCCAATGCAACTAAATCGAATATACTCATTCAAAGAAAGCTAGATTCGATTCCAATATTTAAGTCTTCCTTGAATCTAGCTAGTTTCCTCGGTCAAAGACCCCAATTATAACAGCAATGACCAGCGCAACAATTATCAACGTAATTCCAAGCGTCACTTCTGATTGATTCGAAGCACCTCCAACATTCAAACCAAAACCGAAAAGCAGAGCACCAATGATGCCAAGGGCTAATGGGAAGAGAAAGATGATTCCAGAATCACTCATCCGAGTTTCTCCGAAAATTGACTTGGTGATTTGTCTATTTAAGCCTCTCGAAAGTGACCCAGCGCGCGCTATTTCCCCTCAAGCTCTAGACTCATCCTCATCAAATTCTTCATTTGCATATGAAACGTGAAGCATCCAATCATCAAGATAAGGACAGCTATGAACACGCCTACAAACAAGCCCTTGCTTCTCAGGAATCGGACAAACCCCCGCCTCAATAGCAACACAGGGCATCATGGAAAAGGGAAGCCGAACCCACACCCGACGATTAGACAACGGCAAAACATCACCCTCACGACTCCTAATAAATTGACCACCACGATACAAATCACCAAAAACCAAAACCTCAGACCCTCTATAAGGAATACGTCGAACAACAAAGAAAGTCCCTTCTACCCAACAATCCCGCCTTACAATAAACGGCAAACGAAAACCCAAATCCTTCCAAATCTCGTAAATACTCTGCAACTTCACAGCTGACGACATCACTCAGACCCTCCATAGCGTCCGCTAGGAACTTCTACAAATCGCACACCGTCAGAATCGTACAAATCCATAAACAATTCAGCCTTGTAACCAGAAGCGCCCTTCTCCTTGACAATCGGCTCTCTGCCCCAATAGACCAAGTTAACTAGGTCAGAACCGCAAATAGGGCAAACATGCTTAGCCTTCTCAACCTTAACCTTCAACTTACGATAACTACACGTCCCGAACCAAGTCAACGGATGCGGACGCTTTACATCCGTCTGTATTGTACTATGCTCTAGTTGGTAGTAAGATGTCCAAAAAATGGAAACTCGTTTACCAACATTCCCTTCCCTATCCATTGCAACCTTAACAACCCACCCACTAGCCTCCCGCTCCTTTCTCCACATCTCCTCATAACCAGAACACCCAGAACAACAAAGCTTCTTACAACCACGACAACGATAACCTCCCTTCAAAAACCCAATATAATGAAAATGAAAACCTAACCGCCAACCAAACGGAACACCCTTCTCACGAGCCTCCTCAGCATTAGCATAACGAGCATGATGAAAAATTATACATCCTCCAACCAAACCGCAACGCTCAGCAACTTCCTCCGCCAGCTTACGCAAATCCCTTACATCTAAACCCCAAACAGACCTAGGCACGCTCACAATTACGTGTTCAGGAATAGCACCATGCAATCTAACATACTCATTAATACGCTTCTCAACGCTATGAGCTTCACGAGCCGCCACAGACTTGTAGCAAGTGTGACAACGCCAATTATAGCATGAAGTATGAACTAATCGGACGTAAACCTTGCCTCGATAATCTTTCCCGTCTAACGTCACAACATCATGCAAATCAACACGCAAGCAACCTTTCATATGCTTAAAACGTCCACAATCGCCAGAAGTTTTATCCCAGCCGTTTCCTGCAACTTGCAAATTGCCAAACGTAGCCCAAGCGGTATTAGGATAAATAGACTTCAACTTATCAACGGCGACCTCGCACAACTTCAACCACCTCTCAAATGCTTACTAAAAACAGGCTCAGGAGCATGAACAACCAGCCTATGCTTCAACATACCAGAAGGATTAGGATGAAAACGACAAACAGCCACATTACCAGATGAAGAATCGAATATGCTACAGGAAGACCAATAGCACCGCTTTTCTGGACGATACTTACAAGACTTCACATAAACCAACCTCAACGGTAGGGCAAAACGAAACTGCCCCACCGAGCTGAGTACAGCCATAACCCATGATGCTCGCGAACATCACCATGACCTGATTCAACCGCTCCGAAAAAGAAGTACTTAAAACAACTTGCCACAAACACGGCAAAAGAACGAAACCGCACATCAAGAATACTCCTCCTTCAAAACTTTACGCCTGTTAAGCCTGACTCTCCTGTGACAAACAGGACACAAAAGGCTACCCTGAGCATCTACCTCTATAACATCCTCCCTTCTAAGCCACTTGCCACAGGACGTACACCGCACATAACCATTCTTGTAGGCACAAAAACCGTTACGATTAGTCACGCAAAACCCCCATTGGCACGGTGTTCAGCAGGCATCCAACAAGACTAGAATGTACATACCTACCAAACACACAACTACCAATGGGTTTAATATTCAAGCTAACGCAACAACAACGGATATTCAGGTTTGCATCACAAAGCAAACGACCAACAACGGAGAGGGTAGGCAACTGCTTCCGTGGCAACAAAACACGGTCTGCATTTATTTCAACCATGCCTACACCTCTTAAAAAAATAGTATACAAAGCAACATTTATACTTTGAAGCTTTCCAAGAGCGCGCTAAAAACCATACAATCAAGGAAGAAAAAAAATCGAAGCTTCCCCGACATTGGGCTATCTCCATGAATTCTCCAAAACCGCCCCTTCAATTTTTTTTCGCAAAATTCCTAAAAAACATATTGTTCCCCGCAGGACTCATCCAAGCATATCGCCCCATGGCTCGGAAAACATAAGTTTTTTCCTTTTCTCTCCCCTTGAAAAGTCGGAATTTTGCACAGGCCAAACAAAAAAGGAATGCCTCTTGAGTGATTCATATGACATGCCAAAAACGGAAAATGCGAATACAACCCAACATTAAACAGACAGCCCAAGACCGCACACTTGAAGAAATCAAATATAGAGAACTCGCAGAATTAGAACTCCCAAAACTCTTAGAAAAGAGAACAACTACATCAGAAGAGGTGATACAATGAATAAAGAAAACAACACTCTAAAACAACAAACAACACAAGACCATGAAATTACTAAGATTAATAGGCAGGCTGATGTCCTAGACCAAACTAGACTACGACCGCACAGTGGTGTATGGGAATACAGGTACGATGGTAAAATGGTTAGCTTACTTTTAAATCTTAAGAATATCGGAGCGGGTGGTTTGAACTAGGTTTCGAATCCAAGTCTCGGAAGAGAGGCAGTTTTTGGGTGTGCTTTCGTTCAGGAGTGTGTCTGAGAGGGGCGATAGCATGCTGGTCTGAGTTGCTACTTATGGAAGTGTAAAGGCAAGTCTGCTAGTGTTCATAGGAGAATATGTTTTCCGTTAAGAACGTTGAATCGGTGAAGGCGATAGGGTTAAGTGCTTTGGTTGCGAAGCAGGAGGGAAAGGATGTCTCCCGTCCCTGACTGAATGTGGTGATAGAGTGAAAGTGTTGATAGCTTACTATAGTCGAACTGGGAACAACGAGAAACTTGTGAACGAGCTTCGGCCGAAACTGGAATGCGATGTCGAGAAAATTGTTGATACTGTTAACCGCAAGGGTGTGTGGGGTTGGATTAAAGGTGGAAGGGACGCGTCTAGGAAAAAGATGTCTAGGATAGAACCGACTGCGAAAGATCCAGGAGCGTACGACGTGGTTGTTCTTGCTTTTCCGTTGTGGGCGAGTCTGATGCCTCCGGCGACGAGGATGTACATCTTTGAGAACAAGAGCAAATTCAAGAAAGTTGCGCTGATGTCAGTTTCAGGCTCGGGCAAAGGCAATGAAAAGACGATTCCTGACTTTGAATCAGCCGTCGGGAAAGAGGCTTTTGCGCGTCTGATGCTGAAGCAAGCCGCCCTGAAACAGGGCGGATACGAGAAAAAACTGCAGGAATTTTCCGACTCAATCTTAAAACTCGCAGAGTCTTAGTCTAGTCATTGAGCGCTTACTTTCTGGGCTGGCACGCGCTAGCCCTTTGGCGGGCTACTTTAAATAGAAAAGAGTAAACTGGAGCTTGGAGAGCGGTTCCCACGGCGATCACTGTTGGTGCGGAGTTTGACAGCATCTCCGAAATCTATGATTCCACAAGACGCGCCGCCACTGAGGCGGAGATCAAGGCAGTTTCAAGCGAGCTCAACGGATGCCACACGATACTAGATGTGGGGGTTGGGACGGGAAGGTTTGCGAAGCCTCTTTCCGACCTCGGGTTTGAGGTGGTAGGAATTGATGTTTCTCGCAGGATGATGTTGAAAGCAAGGCAGAAGGGAGTTCAGAACCTTATCCTAGCAGATGCCCACAGAATGCCCTTCAAGGACCAATCATTTGACGCCTCAATCATCATTCACGTCCTTCACTTGATCCCAGATTGGCTGAACGTAGTCCGCGAGATGGGCCGCGTAACGAAGAGCATAGTTGCAGCATTGCTGAGGAACAGGAAGAACGAATGGGGCAACGCGCCTGGCTGGACAGGCGATTCGTCGGCGGCGACTCCAGTTTTCCCAGAGCTTTGGACGCGCTACGCGGAATTAAGGGAGGAAATAGGATACCCAATCAAGCGGAACAGAAGAATGTGGCAGAACGAAGAAGAAATCTGTTCACAACTGCCGCCGATGAAGCTCGTGAGGATAAGCGATGAAGTTGTCGTAACGAGCGTGAGCGACCTGATAGCAAGGTTCCAACAAAGAGCCTATCCATTGCTGCAGGACATACCTAGAGATGTGCACGACAAGATAATCCACAAGCTCTTATCATCCACTGCCACGACTAACAACGGCAAGGAGACTGCATCTACTTTACAGCTGAAGCAAATAGAGAGACGAATAATCGAGGAGCTTGCCATCTGGCGATCTTACCAGCTACGCCCACCGTAGAAGCATGTTCCGCACGTTTCAAAAAATCAAGCGAGCACGAACGGGAAAATGGTCTCAGTCAGCTGGGTGAATAGACAGCGACGTTTCCTCTTTCTGTGACGACTTTGACGATGTAGGGTTCTTCTGGCAGGTTTATGTTTGCAGTGGTGTATGAGACTGTGTCTCCGGAGTTGATGAACACGCTTATGCCGTATCTTTGATGCAATGTGGAGTTGTCTATCCACAGGTCGATGACGTGAGCCGTGTAGGATCCGTCGTTTTCGAAGGTGAAGCTTGTCATCGGCGCCGTTACCCTTACTGCCATGAAATCGATGCCGATGGTTGTCTGGTTTGTGCCGGTTCCCTGGTCAACCATCTTTACCAGTACGGTTCCGTTGCTGCTGACGTAGCTGCTCCATTGATCCGTTAGGTTCACGGCGTAGTTGTTCCATCCTGTTGTAGGCAGGCTACCTGATGTTGAGTTGAAGCCGAAATCGCTGAAGGCTGATGAGGTCCAATTGTAGGCTTCCATGTACACTTCCTCGCCTACGTCGCTGGAATTATAGGTCATCAGGATTTCGACGGTTTGGATGTTGTTGAGGGGATATGTTGAGATGTCTATTGGAAAAGTGCCGTCGATTTCGAGTCTGTTGTTGAATTGGCTCTCCTCTGAGCCTAGAGAAGTTGAAGGTTCCGAATTGGCGATGTAGCGGATGGTTATGTCACTAAAGTATGTGACGTCGGAGGTTTTAGAGCCTGCGAACCCGACTTCGCCGTAGCCTCTGGGGCTGCCCCCTCCGAAGGTTCCATTCAGTGTCCACGTGTCTGGTTCAGCTGTTCCCACCGGCCATACTTTAAGTTCGCCGAGACCTGTTGAAGGGTCGGTGACCCTGAACCGCATGTAATACCAAGTGTTTAGCGACCAACTGTAAGCCGTGTGCGACCCCCAAGAACGGAGGTCGTTGAGAAGGTCTAGGCTGTTTTGGTCGTTGTGGAACAAGCCGCAGTATCCGCCGGCGGAAGTGTCCATGCAACAGGACAAGCCCATTCTGCTTGCGTCGCCGCCGGCAAAAGAAACGACATCAATTTTCACTAGCATATCGACAGGATAGGCAACGTTGCCCAGAGCAGTGATTATCAGCTTGTTAGGATCTCCGCTGGCGCCGACGTTTTCTAGCATGCCGTTTTCAATCGACCAAGTGCCTCCGCCAGTCGTGACTTGGTAAGCAGCCTCCGTGGTAATACTTGCTTCATTCGGCCTGTTGAAATCGTCAAACCACAAGTAAACGTTGCTCTCATTTGCGGGTGGAGTTCCAGCAGTCGGGTTTCCATAATAAAGGTAGTAGTTGCTGTCTGAGCCATTTACTGGAATCGGTGCCTGGGTTTCGAACCAGACCTGAGTTGAAGAAGTCCCGATTCCGTCCACTTCTCTGTCAAGCTCAATCCAGCCGCTTCCCTGCTGATAGACGACTCTCAAATCATTGCCACTGGGCATAAGCTTGCCGGAAGAGATGAGCGAAGCAGTGTCTAGCGTTACGGAAACAGAATAGTTCGCGATGAGAGCCGATGCGTCGTTGTTGGTTATGGTTACCGTTCTGCGATAGGCATAATCCGTGTTCCACCAATTCAAACCCCCCGCGCTGGCCACGCCCTCTGAAAAGCTCTCATATGAACCGTCGAGGCTTTGGGTGTTCACGTAAGTGCCAGATACCCTGCTGCCCGCGCCCACCGTGAATTCTTGCTGAACAGGAAACCAAGGAGAAGAACCGTTGACTTGAGAAACGTCAACAATCTTGAGTTCCTCTTGCATCCTGTCCAGATCGATCTGGTTCATCTGATAGCTCCAGAGAACCACGTTGACGACGATGATGACCAATATGATAAGGCTGAGCATCACAACTACTACGTTGCTGAGACCCCTCGAATCGTGACCAATTCTAGATATACGGCTCCCACCAGTGCTAACCATCAAGCCTATATGGTTTCTGTCATGACCCGAGGGTAAAAGAATTACGAACACACAATTCATATTCAAACGATACGACAAGAAGCAGATGAAAGGCGATAAAACGGCAAGGAAACCAAACGCACAGACATAGCCCGTTGGCTCCAACAGCCGATAATTGTCCTGCAGGGCAGCACTTTCTTCAGGTGTTTGATGGAATAAGGCTTATGAGAAGAGAGTCTGAACTTAATCAGGACGATTCAAATGCTGCTGAAATTCCTCGAAAGCAAATACCTGGTCAGCATACCAATCGAAGAGTGCTCTTCTCTGGTCCAAAGAGCGTTGAACGAGGTGGGCCTGGAAAACGTGACGATAAAGAAGGAAGTCCATCCGAGTTACTTGTTGGTAGCATACAGCTCCAGTTGGATTGGGAAAGCGTTAGAGATAGAGTTCGTTTTCAAGAAAAGACAAAACGGTACCGAGGTCCATGTCAAATGGCCCTATGCAAAAGAAATTCCGCAGGACAGTGAAAATCTCACAGAATTCCACAAACAAGAACTGGAACGGAAACAGAAGACCGAACGTCTCATCGAAAAGTTCAAGACAAAGATTGGAGCAACAGACATTCCACAAAGCTAGCTTTCGAAGTTCCCATTGGTCAAATCATCCACTTTTCAACGTGCGAACTAAGAATTTCACGACGGATGCAGTGTAGAGAAGTGATTTGAATTTGGTGACAACCAGCACTTCAGCGTTTGCGCCCAGCAGTTTCACTTCACGATTAGGATGGTACGATTCGAGTAGTGCAGCACGTGGTTGCTGACGCTGCCGAGCAAGAATTTTCTGACGCTGCCGTGACCTTTGTCGCCCATTACGATAAGATCAGAGTTCTCCTTTTCCGCGATGCCGGTAATTACCGTTCCAGGACTGCCAAACTCTAGTCTCTTGTCAAACTCTACGTCCTTGATCATGCTCGCGGCCCGCGTCAGAATCGCGTTCCCCATATCTTTGGCTATTTCAGGTCTGAGCCTGGAAACGCTGGACTCTTGAACATGAAGCAGCGTGATCTTCGCACCCAGCCTTTTCGCAAGATTCACCGCGGTCTTCAAAGCCTTATTTGCCGCATAAGACCCATCAACAGGAACTAAAACCTTTGACACTTGCCTCGATTCTGCGACTATTAGGACTGGGACTTTGGCGTGGCGCACCACTTTCTCAGCCGTACTTCCGAGATGCGGCTGTTTTGCCTTCTCGCCACTTCTTCCCATAACTATGCTGTCATAATCTTCATGTTCAGCCTGTCTGATTATGGCAGAAGCTGGATCATGAAACTCGATTACTCGTTTGTCAACCTTAACATCTTCAGCCTTGAGCAGTTTGAAGGCTTCACCTGCTATTTCTTCTGCCCTTTCGTGGTACCAATCGTTTATCTCGCCGAGCGCGTCTTTGGGTATCGGCCTGGCCTGGTCTGGCGGGCCGAACAGTTTCGGCATTGAATGATCTCCAGATCTAGCAGTTTGGCTGGGCGCATACTCCTGCTCAGCCACTTCTCCAACCATGTTCATTACCGAAGTATTCAGAAACGGGTGAGAAACAACGTAAAGAGCCGTTACTTCTGAATCATACTTCCTAGCTATTTGGGCTACCAGTTCCTGAGCCGCTAAGGAAGGAACTGAATCATCTACGGGAACCAGTATCTTCTTGAAAAGATCCACTCCGCTCATGCTCTCTTCACCTGTTCAGCGTAATGCAAAATCGTCTATTAAGCCTTGTCGCATGGCGGACCCGGAAACAAAAAACAGGGGTATGTTCTAATCAGGGTATGGTGAAGAAAGCTTTTTTCGTTGCTTTGCAGCCCTTTTGGAGATAACGGCGGAAAAATTAAAATAGCCATTTTAGGACTCTTGCTATTCGAGATTTCAGGGGATGTGGCTTCTCTCTTGGTAGAAAAGGATGTCTTGAAGAAAATTCTTGTTCCCACAGATGGGTCATCGTTGAGCGTATTGGCTGAGGAGACAGCCGCATCTATCGCTAAGAAGACCGGAGCTTCTATTACAGCCCTTCATGTTCTGCCCGAGTTATGGTCTGTATACCCTCTTCCTAAAGCAGTCGAGAATGAGGTCTTGGAGAGTGGACAGCAGCGCTCCGAGATTATCCTCAACAGTGCTCAGACATTGTTCAAAGAAGAAAACGTCCAAGCAAACGTAGAAACTGCAAGCGGAGACGTGGCGGAAAAAATTCTAAAATTCTCGAAGGAAAGCTACGATCTGATTACGATGGGAGCCCATGGTGAAAACGAGACCGAGCCCTACGCTCTTGGAAGCGTAACGAGAAAGGTCATAATGCATGCAGATTGTCCAACACTCATCACAAAGAGAGTGACCAGCCTGGCAAGAATGCTCGTCTGCGTTGACGGATCTCAACAGTCGAAAAGGGCTTTGGATTACGCTCTTAAACTTGGCGAGAAGGTGGGTTCAGAGATAACTCTAATCAACGTTCAGGAACACACACTTCACAAAGTATCTCCCAAAGTTGCTGAAGAATTCGGTGCCCGAGTCGTTGAAAGCGGTCTCACCAACGTTGGAAAGACAGGACTGAAGGTTGAGAGAATGCTTGAAATCGGCGTACCATGGAAGACGATTCTCGAAGCCTCCAAGAAAGGAAAATACGATATCATCGTACTGGGCCGGCGAGGGACTGGAACAGTGAGACGATTTCTGCTCGGCAGCGTGAGCGACAGCGTGAGCCAAAAGGCAGAATGCTCTGTCCTGATAGTGCCTGAACGAAAATGACACTAGATAACGCCCTTTAAGCGCGTGAAGGAAGCCCTGCGATTCTGCGCAACCTGCAGAATAGGTGAAATGATTGGATTCGAGAACTGAGTTAAACGAAGAGGATTTTGATTTAATTCGCGTGGCCAAGGAGACTGCTGATCGGTTGCACGTTGACGAGATTCACACGGTTGCTGCGGCTCTTCGGACTAAGGATAAGAAGGTGTTCGCTGGTATTCATACTAATGCAAGCTGCGGTTTTGCCGATGTGTGCGGAGAGGTTGCGGCACTGTGTCATGCGCTTGCGCATGGTTATAGGGATTTTGAAGCTATTGTGGCTGTGTGGGGAGACGGAAAAGGTTCTTATGAGTTGATGAGCCCTTGTGGGAGGTGCCGTCAGCTAATTAGCGATTTCGGCATGGACATTTGGGTAATCGTTGGATCGTTAGAGCATCCGTACAAGGTGACGGTTGCGGATTTGCTGCCTCTGAAATTCGAAAGCCATCGTCATCCTTGACAAACGGTTTCCATCGTGAAGAAACTGATAAATTAGTCTCTATCGTATCTGATTCGAAGGTGCTAAGTTTGGTGACTGAAAAAGTGACGCATTTTTATGGATGCCAGATGGCAACCACTAATTCCGTGAAACAGCACAAGCTGAGGAAGCTTATGGCATGCCTGTCAGACAAGGAGGGGCGGGGGATGGAGTTCGTCTCGCTGTACGTACCTCGGGAGAAGCCAATTGATGAGGTAGTCGCAATCCTCAAGCGGGAGTCTGATTCTGCTGTCTCGAAATCTGAGAGGGTTAGGGATCGTCTTCAAGACTCAGTCAAGAATGTGATCCAGCATTTGAAGCTGTTGAAGGAAATTCCAGATAATGGGCTGGCGATATTTGCTGGGACTTTCGCCGCGGGCGATTCGAAGAGCCAAGTCTTGAACGTTGAAGAGATCGTTCCGCCGGAGCCGATTACTACCTTTCTTCTTGAGGTTGACGACCATTTCCGGTTGGAGCCGCTGAGGGAGATGCTGAGAGACCTGAGAGTTGTGGGGCTTATCGCCATGGATTCGAAGGAGGCTGGCTTCGGGATACTTGACGGTGAACGATTCGAATTAATCGGAGGTATTACTTCGGGGGTTCCGGGAAAGTCTGGAAAGGGCGGGGAGAGCCAGAGGAGGTATGAAAGAGAACGCGACATGGAACTCGCATATTATTTTCACAGGGTTGCGGAGCATGCGGCAAAGGCGTTCCTCGAGGACCATAGAATTACGGTGTTGCTGGTTGGAGGGCCGGGTCCGACGAAAGAGGATTTCTTGAAGGGTGATTACCTTCATTATGAGCTGAAGAATGCGCTTCTGGACAGAGTTGACACGCAATCCGCCGGCAGAGAAGGCGTGAGGGAGGTGCTTAGCAAATCATCTGAGACACTGAAGAACATGTGCACCCCGGAGGAGAAGAGTATCGTGCAGCGTCTTCTGGCAGAATTGGGCAAGCAGGACGGTCGGGCTATTGCCGGCCTGGATTTGGTGTTGGATGCGCTTAAGAATGGTGAAGTGGAAGTTGCGCTTGTGACAGATAGTACAGATGTGATTGAGGCTGTTGTGAAGTGCAAGAGATGCGGACTGTCGAGGACGAAGATAGTGGATAGGAAGAGGAAGGTTGAAACTGTGCAGGAAATGATATCGAGCCCGTGCGAGAAGTGCAACGCGGTTGAATACGAGGTGGAGGAGAAGGACATAATAGATGTCTTAGAGGATGCGGCTTCACAGACAGACGCAAGGGTTGAGGTGATATCCACAGAGTCGGAAGAAAAGACAAAGCTCACAGCTTTGGGAAGCATTGCCGCTCTCTTGAGATACAAGCCCGGATAGAGCGAAATAATTACGCCGTTGGTAACGACAAAGGCTAAGGATCAGAGCTTCAGGTTATCTGTAGTTAAGCCCGTTCGCTTTCACTCTTTTAATCATTGATTGTAACGTTGCCGTGTTCTATTCTTTCAACGACAGAACGCCAATGCCCCATACTGCGCATACTCACTTATGAAGTGATTAAACAAGAGAGCGCGCGCGAACTGGCCGATTTCTTGAAGACTGCGCTCTTCTAAGAAACTATTGTTTTGCATTAGTGGATTAATTAGAACTTGTTAAATCCTTGGAAGATTGCCATTATATGGAAGGCGAAATCATGGGCGATCACCGATGCGAGAATTGTGGGAAGATGTTCTACAGCCGGTATGTGCAATACAAAGGCAAGTGCTTATGTCCAGAATGTAGGAGCAAATCTGGAGCGGACAAAAAAGAAAAGGAGTATGGGGAAGCAAAAGAATACTGGGAAGCGAGGAAAAAGGAAATGCGGGACTGATGATTGCTCCTTTTGGTACAGGAGGGAGGAACGCAAGGGTAGCTGCGACTAGACTTTTCCGGGCAGTTACTGTTGGATAACCTCTCCATTGAATCTTAGCATAGTTGACTATTGTAGAATGACTTAGAAAACGCAAGCGCGCGCTACTTTCCTGAACGGACAAAATGGGGGTTTTCTATCTTGCTAGCAGTCCGCCTATGACTCCGCCGATTGTTGATACGATCGCTCCGAAGAGGGCAAGTATGATGGCTATGACTCCGACGGTGATGCCGACTATGCCGCCGAAGAGTCCACCCATTATTCCGCCTGTAGTAACGCCTACCAATGCGAAGCCAATGAGTGCTAGTATTGCGATGACGATGCCGCCGAATATTCCAGCAAGGAAACCGGCCAATGCTCCCTTTCCCATCCCTCCTCCAGCTATGAGCCCTGCCACGAACCCACCGATGAACCCGCCTATCAGGTGTCCAATTCCTGGAAAACTCCAGCCGAGAGCCAGTGTTAGGAGAAAGCCGACGAAAGCTCCCAGCCATAAGCTCCCCATGTTATCACTTTTGTTCTTTTAGCTGAGAGTGACAAATATAAGATTTGTCTGAAACTGGTTTTCGAAAGAATATGGAGCTCTTCACTGCTTTGTCGTCTCGATTTTGCTTCGCATTGACTTTATTCTTGTGCTCAGCAAAACGGCGCGCGCCGAAGCTTTTCTCTTTGTCTGGGGTCAACTCGTGTTCAGAGGTAGGCGTCGGTTGCGTATCTGCGCATCATTCGGTGGGTGTTGTAGTAATTTGCGACTTTTCCTATGGAGTTTTTCATCATTTTTATCCAGCTGTCGCGTTCCTGGTAGAATTTTGGGGTGATGAGGTATTCCAGTTTGTTGTAGAGGTCTCCCAGTTCTCTTTTTCTTCTTTCTTCTTCGTTTATCGTTTGATCAGGGGGTGGGCCTATGGCCCAGCCTGTGAGGCCTTCGACGCAGCCTTCTATCCACCAGCCGTCTAGGACGCTGAAGTTTACTACGCCGTTGTGTGCTGCTTTCATTCCGCTTGTTCCTGAAGCCTCGTACGGAGGCAGGGGCGTGTTCAGCCAGACATCGACTCCGGAGGTGAGTTTCGCCGCCATTTCCATGTTGTAGTTTTCGAGGTAGACGATTTCAACCTGATTCTTTAATCGGTCAATGTAGCCGTAGATGTCCTTGATCAGTCTCTTGCCCATATCGTCATGGGGGTGCGCCTTTCCGGCGAAAACGAGTTGGATCTTTCCCTGTCTTTCCACTTCCTCGAGTTTTTCCAGGTCTGAAAAGATCATGGTGGCTCTCTTGTACTCTGTGGCTCTTCTGGCAAAGCCCAGGGTCAACGTGTCCACATCCATCCTTGCACCCGCGTTTTCGTCGACGAAGTCGAGCAGATCTCGTTTTGCTTTCATGTGGGCTTCCCACAATTCTTCGTCTGGAATTGTGTCGACTCTTACTAGAAGTTCGGGTTCGTTTGCCCATCCTCGAATGTGCGAGTCGAAGAGCTGTCTGAAGTGTTGGCAGGTCCATGTGTAGGAGTGAACGCCGTTTGTTATTTCTTGTATGTGGTACCCGGGGAAGAGCTTTCTCGAGTATTCCATGTGCGCCTCTGTCACGCCGTTAGTGTATTTGCTCAGGTTCAAGGCCAAAAGCGTCATGTTCAATCTATCCGACCCGCCGTATGTTTCCAAGACCTCGGGGGGCACTTCAGTTCCGAGCACTTCCGCGACAAGGTCATAGGAGAATCTGTCGAATGCCGCCTCAACGGGCGTGTGAGTGGTGAAGACACACAGGTTTTTCACTTTGTCGGCGTTCATTTCATCTCTTCTCAAGAGCTCGAGAGTGAGAAGACTGGAATGGCCTTCATTCATATGATACTTTTTGATGTTGATGTTTAAGGCTTCGAGGATTCTTACGCCGCCTATGCCTAGGACTATTTCCTGTTTCAGCCGATATGTTTCGTCGCCCCCGTAAAGATAATCGGTTATTTCTCTGTCTTCTTGGGCGTTTCCTTCGACGTCCGTCGTGAGGAACAGAACGGGGACAACTCCTCCGGTCAGACTCTGTTGATCAAAAGCCCACGCCCCAACCTTGACATCTCTTTCGCCGATTTTCAGTGTGACGGTCGTTGGCAGCAGTCTCATGAACTTGGAAGGTTCCCACTCCTCTGGGTAGTCCAGTTGGGTTCCGTCCGGCGTTATTTTCTGTTTGAGGTAGCCCTTCCTGCTGACCAGGGTGACTGCGATCAATGGGATTCTCAGGTCTGCGCTTGATCTGATCACGTCTCCCGCTAGGACCCCCAGGCCGCCGCTGTAGGTTGGCATGTCGCTTTTTACGCCGATTTCCATGGAGAAATAGGCGACCTTGGGACCTTCGATGAAGCTGTGCATGCAGTACTCGCTATCAAAATAGTACTGTTTGGTCAAGAACTCCGTTTTGAACAGTGTTTTTTTGGGATCTAGGGGCATTCCACAGACGGGATCTTTTTCGCTCACGGGATCACACTCTTTGTCGGCGCGCGTTGGTTAGCGTTTCTTGCCTGATTACTCTTATAGCACTTTTGAATTGGTAGAGCATGATTGGTAAAGGTTTATCTCCAGAATCAACAATAGAGCGTGCAGCTGTTGGAGGGTGGTTTTTTGTCGGCCGGCACGTGTTCTCATGCTCCGAAGGTTGCTGTTGTCGGAGCGGGGTTTGTGGGTTCGTCGTTTGCCTATTCTCTGATGATTCATGGGACTGTTTCGGAGATTGTGCTCATCGACGTTGATAAGAAGAGGGCTGAGGGTGAGGCTATGGATCTGAATCATGGCGTGTCCTTCGTTCAACCTGTCAGAGTGTGGGCTGGAGACTACCAAGATTGTCAAGATGCGGACATTGTCGTCCTCACGGCTGGGTTGGCTCAGAAGCCGGGTGAGTCACGATTGGATTTAGCGGCGAGCAATGTTGGGATTTTTAGGCAAATCATTCCGAAGATTATGGAATATAACAGGACGGGTATTCTTCTGGTTGCGACGAATCCTGTTGATTTGATGACTTATGCTGTTTTGAAGTTGTCGGGTTTGCCGTCTGGCAGGGTGATTGGTTCTGGCACGATTTTGGATACGTCGCGTTTGCGGTACTTGTTGGGGGAGCATCTTAGAGTTGATGCTAGGAATGTTCATGCTTACATTATTGGTGAGCATGGGGACAGTGAGGTGCCTGCGTGGAGTTTGGCAAGCGTTGGGGGTGCGAGGCTTAAGGATTATGGTGCGGTTCTCGGGCAGGGGCTTGATGACGCGTTTTTGAATGGCATGTTTGAGGAGGTGAAGGACGCGGCTTACAAGATTATTGAGCTCAAGGGAAGGACTTACTATGCGATTGGGCTGGGCCTCACCAGAATCGTTGAAAGCATTATCCGCGATGAAAACGCGATTCTCACGGTTTCAAGTCTGCTTCATGATTATTATGGGGTGGGCGATGTTTGCCTCAGCGTTCCAACAATCGTGAACAGGAACGGCGTGAGAGAAGTTTTGAAGCTGCCCTTGACGGAAGAGGAAATCACGAAGCTTCAGAGCTCAGCGTCAACCCTGAAGAACATCCTAAAGTCACTAACTCTCTAGGCATCAACGGCGCGCGCGCCCGTTCCCAAATTCGAGGAGGTGCGATGATTTATGTTGGCTTTCGCCTAGTTTGGGCCCTGGTTCGCGCAGGGGCGATTCGGGAGAGGCTTGCGACTCGTGCTGGGGCTCCCCTCCCCTTTTTTTCTTTACGTCAGACGTAATGTTGCAGCGTAATGTGTAGGCGTAAATTTCCATGTTGATCGTGCGCGTTCCCAAAGGCGCCCGTGCGGAGAGGAGGAGCACATACTCGGCTGGTTAGGTCGAGCCATTCATCACGGCACAAAGTTGAAGGGATGGCTATAATACGCAGCCTAGTAGATGATTTCAACTGGCGCGACGGCCCGTGAGATGCGGAGAGAAACATGAATGGGAGAAACAAACCTTCCGAAAGGAAGTGGTTCGTGGCGGATCTGGAAGACTATTCGCGGGTTCGGAGGAGACAAACACGGGAGGCCGCATAAATACTGGCACTATGTTTTCGTGATTTCGGTACTCATAATTTTGCTGAGTGTTCTGGCCCTGCTGAACGCATATTTTCGTTTAGTCAACGTGTCGTCCTATAATATCAATCGTGAAGGTGTGTCGTCATTTTTGTTAGCGGGTTATGTCGGTATGTTCCTTAACCTTGCCCTTTCGCCAGTTCCTGATTACTTTCTCGTTCCAGTGTATGGTTTTCTATCATCGATAGGGATATTCAATCCGTATTACACGTTTTTGGTGTGCCTCTTGGGCGCCCTGTTTCCGATAGAGTATGCTTGCGGCAGACTTGCGGCCAGACCGCTACTGTTGAAAGCCCTGGCCCTCTTCCGTATATCTGAGAAGAACATTGAAATTGCAGATAAATGGTTGGTGGATCACGGGAAATTCTCCATTTTCATATCCACCTTCATACCGTTCTTCTACAGCGTCACTTCTCTGGCTGCTGGCACACTGAAGATGAATTCGGTCGGATTCTTTGTATCCAGTTCCGCAGGATTCGGGTTGAGATTCGTATTCCTTGAAGGCGTTGGCTTCTACAGCATCTACGTCTTCACAGCTTCGTTTGACTATTCGCAGAGAACTCTCTTCTTTTTGCTTCTGATTTTGTCTTCTGTTTATGCGGCTCTTCATCTCGTAAGAACTTTAGCGCTACGCTACAATCGAACGTCTTCCAGCAGAGGCAGGTAATTCTCAGTGCCTTCAAACTCGTCTAGCGCGCGTGTGTTCTAGATGTCTCTTTTTACTGTCTTTGAAGTCTGAAATGGAAAAATTGAATTATGCCATTTTCTGCTGGACAACCACATGGTAACTTCTTGATTTCGTTCAGATCGATAGACTCGACATTTTCAACTAGAGTTCCTTTTGCGCCACATTTTTTGCATTCATAGCTTACATTCGGTTTCACTTTGTCCACTTCATCACTTCACGCGCGTTATGCCTAAATTGTAAGATAGGTGTGCTTGTTTGAACGGTCCAGTTAACTGGGTAGATGGAAAAAAAGGGGTTTATTGGGGTGTTAGCTTTTTGGTTTTCTTTTCAGGTTTGGGCTCGAGTTTGGGAAGTCTTATTTCAAGGATGCCTTCTGCCATGTTTGCCGACGCTTTTTCCGTGTCTATTCTTTCTCCGAATCCTATGCGTCTGCGGAACGTGGAGAATGCCCTTTCTCTGTGCAGATAGGTTTTTCCCTTCTCCTCCGTCTCCACATTAGACCTAGCGGTGATTGACAACTCGTTCGTCCAGATTTCAATCTGCACGTTTTCTTTTTTCAACCCGGGAAGCTCCGCTTTCACGACATACTCGTGGGCAGAGTCGATAACGTCAACGTATGGTATTCGCGTCGGCAGTTCATATTCGACTGGCCACTCGAATCCCCTGTAGGGATCCCACAAGTAACCTCCGAACTCATTCCTGAAGGTGTCCAACAGTTCGTTGAAGTTTTGAATTTCTCTGGGCTGAGGTTTCCTGACGGCGAGCACCGGCTTCTTTGCTTTCTTAATCGCGAGGGTTCCTTTTTTCTTTTCAGACATAGCTAGTCCTCAGTACCTATACACACGATTTGTCTTATAATTTTTCTGTGCGCGCGTCATTCATGTTGTGCACTCTCTCTCGCGAAAGGAGATGATACAATGGATTCAATGATGAAGCCCATTTTTGACCCAACCAATGGGATGTTGATGGAATATGAAGCGCGCACGCCTAGGGGGCAATGCTTATACCTATTGTTGCCGCGAGAATAGTGTATGAGTCATTGTTTGAGGCCTGATGCAAGCGATATTGCTGCGAAGTCTTTCGAAAAAGAAGTTCTGGAGGTCAATAAGCCGGTTGTGGTGGAGTTTTTCAGCCATTGCTGTCCTCACTGCGTGAAGTTTAGTCAGGTATACAAGAAAGTCTGCGAGGCTTTTGGAGGGGAGGTAAAGTTTGTGAGGATTGATGTTATGCTGAATGACTCGAACAGGACTCTAGCCCATAATAGAGGAGTTCGAACGGTTCCCACGCTGGAAATGTTCTATAAGGGAAGAGTAATCGGCAGCATTGTGGGGTACCATCACTTCGAGAGGGTTACTGAAGCGTTGAAGGTTTTTTTGATGAAGAAAGACGAGTATGTTGGCCCGAGTACTCCATTGAAAAAACTATCAGTGATGCGTACGCATGAGCCACTGCCGGAAGTGACTGTCAAAGGTCTTCAAATTCGTTGGTGCAAGAAAGCCAAGTTTTCCAAGAGAGATAGGCAACTGGTGAAAAGAGATCTAGAGAGCATGTTGGGGCTCATAAACAGAGTTCTCAATTGCACGAAGGAGGAAGCCCTGGAGAATCCAATACCAGAAATACGATTGCCCCTTCCTTCACATACGCGCAGAGATGTTTATCTGACGATAGAGTACTGCAATAACGGGTGGCACCTGATCTTGGAGTCTCCGACCGAGATTATAGGAGAGATTGTGAGCAGAGGGTTTCCATTTATTCAAACACTTAAGGAAAACGAGATTGAAACGGACGCCGTTTGAAAATGCACAGTTTCACATGATTGTGAAAAGTAACAGCAGGGTTACATTGTGTTTGTCTCATCAAAAGGGGAAGCTGTGATGGTGCAGTTGGCCCCCCTCCTCTTTTTTTCTTTACATCAGATGTAATGTTGCTGTGTAATGTTGCTGTGTAAGTTTTCATGTTGGCGGTTTCAATCACGTACGTGTTCGATGGGGGATTCGTTGGGCAGGGAGTGGATTCTCTGAAGCAGATTGGGGCGCGCTCCTTTCTCCACGGTTCTGAGCGGTTGGTTCTAAGTTGTGTAGAATGATGGTTCTCTGGGATCTGAAGGGTTGGCCGAAAAGGAGAGGCGTGGGTTTGGAGGACTGAGAATCTATTGGTCGATTGTGGGGTCGCTTTGGTTTTCTTTTGTTTGAAGGCTGTCGGCCATCTTTGAGAATGTTATTGGTTGGTAGTGATTCGAATAGTTCAGGTCTACTAGGAAACTGTCCGTCCTCTGAACGTCCATGAATGCTTTCATTCCGGAGCGTGCCGCGTCTTTGATGCTGTTTACGTGTGCGGCGTATTCTGTGTAGTCCTTGTGGAATGTGAGAATTGCAATGTTCTTTCCAAGACCTATTCCGTCCATAATCATTAGGTATGGGCGGCGTTCTTGATTGTCCAATTCACGTGCTGCTTTGTGTAGCTCCTGAATCTGCTCGTTGGAAAGGGCGTTCAGTTTAAGCATGATGAGTGACAGCATGTTGAAGCCTAGCTTTGAGAAGTCCGGGATCATCGTGTACTCTTTGATGAAGCCCTGGCCTTCGAGCTTCTTGATTAGCCTGCTGACCGTGGGCTGCGAGACACCGAGGGCCTTTGCCAGTTCTCTGTCGCTCCTGCGACTGTTCTTCATAAGTTCGGAAATTAGTTTCAATTCAAGCTCTTTCAATGTGACCACGCATGAGCTCTTAGATTCTGCGAATCATGTTTAAAGCCTTTGCCAAATGGACAAGGTAGAGAATGCCTAACTGCGTGTTAGTATTGAAGATTTTAACGCTGAACGGCGCTCCCTCCCTTTTTTTTCTTTACATCTGATGTAATGTTGCCGTGTAATGGACACACATGTGTTTCCATGTTGCGTGCGCAGTGTTTCGAAAAAAGAATTAAATTTGGTTCTAGCTGGCGTTACGCGGGCTGGTCGCCCCTGTTGTTCCAACTTGCCGTTTGAAACGGTTTCGACAGTGACTGGTGCCCCCTCCCTTTTTTTTCTTTACGTCTATTGTAATGTTGCTTTGTAATGTGTAAGCGTAAATTTCCATGTAACGTGCAGAACTGTTCCGAAAAAAGGGCTGAATTTGGCTCTGGCGCGTGTTGCGCGGATCAGACACACACAGACACAGACAGACACAACTGTTTTGCGGAAAAGTTATAGCTGAACCGAAATAGACTACATTGTTTGCCAGTTGATAGGTGTTATGAATGGTTGACACAACAGGGATTTCAGCTATTGTTGCAGCAGTAGGTGTGTTAGTAGGTGTTGTCCTTACTGTGTTAGAGCTTAGACATCTTGCTAAATCAAGACGAACAGACTCCCTTTGGAGGATTTTGTCAAGCTTCAACAGCAAAGAATACTTGGAAGCATATATGAAAGTGCTTAGTCTGGAATTCAAGGACTACGATGACTTCACAAGAAAGTATGGTGACCTGCGTTCAGGAAAATGCGAAGTTGGCGTACCATTCCGCATGGTTTGCAATCTGTTTGAAACAGCAGGCTTTCTTTTTCATAACGGACTGATAGAATATGAAATAGTCAGCCAATTCCCAGTCACAGTTGCATGGGAGAAAGTGAAGCCGATAGTAGAAGGATTCAGAAAGGAATTCAATTTTCCACAGTCCTTTGAGTGGTTTGAATACCTCTACAATGAAATGAAGAAAGGAGACAGACAACGAAAATAGAAGACACTTCCATCAGTCTTTAAGAACTGCTTTGACCACTTTAATCTTGGAGATATCCATGTTAAGCGGGATAACGGGAGATATCTCCCCTTAGCGCTTATCTCGAAATATACCCTTTAGACCCTCTAAGAGGTATATTATTCTCCTATGAGAGTGAGTAGGGGTTATCTGCCCTGCCTCATGCCCAACCTCTTTTATCAACGTAACCAGCGTTTTTTCATGCCTCGCAGAGGGTAGCTGGTTATCCTGCTGCTTAGGAAAAAGGTGCCGAGCGACCAGCGAGGCACCCAGAAAGCCGCAACGTCAAAAGTTTGTGTGTGTGGGGGTAAAGTTTTATCTTTTTCCCAGCCGCCCGCGGCCGTACGCACGCGTGCGTGTGTGCATGCAGTCAGTCACAGTCACTCTCAGTCACACACTGTCAGTCAGTCACACAGAACAGACAGACACAAACAAACAGCCGAAATTGAAAAGTGCAGAACAGAAAAACGCTTGACTTAGCTCCCTTTTGCTTTCTCATGGGTCAGATTTCAATTGAGGATTTTTCCACAAATCATAAGAACTGATTCAATCCATCTGTAGACTATGAATGGAAGGGGATAGGATGAACAGAGTTGTTTTTGTTTTGATTGCAGTTCTGCTTTTGCTTTCTATATCGTCAATAACTGGATTGATAAGAGTAGCCAAGGCTGATGGTGGAACCATAATCATCAATGCTGACGGAAGCATAACTCCGTCTTCCGCGCCCATCTCAACCGTTGACAACATCACGTACACATTCACGGGCAACATGAGTTACCCAACTTACAACGGAATTGTCGTAGAAAGAAGCAACATCATGATTGACGGAAACGGTTACTTTGTGCAAGGAAACTATAGCGGGAACGGCATAAGTCTGACGGGCATAAGCAACGTGACAATCGAAAACGCCAACGTCCAAGATTTCGGAATGGCTGGAATCTTTCTCAACGCTTCCCTAAACGACACTGTCAGCGGGAACAACGCAACAGCAAACATCGGGGCTGGCATCGCTCTCAATGAATCAAACAACAACGTGATTAACTTTAACCATGCAACAGCAAACGGCTTCGGCATCATTCTTGAGTCTTCTTCATACAATAATGTTAGTGGAAACAATGTAACAGCAAACGTCATTTACGGCATCGCTCTCAGCTCTTCTTCTGGCAATGCTCTATCTGGCAACGTGATTGAAGATAACGAATACAATTTCGACGTGATTGGCTCTGCCTCGAGCGATTTCATGAACAGCGTCGACACATCAAACTTCGTCGATGGTAAGCCCGTCTACTACATTACGAGTAAATCGAACTTGGTGATAAACCCCCAGACTTATCCTGAAGTTGGATATCTGGCTTACGTCAACTGTACGAACATGACAGTGCAAGGTTTAACACTCACAAATAATGGGCAGGGGATTCTGCTGGCATTCACAAACGACTCAGAAATCATAAACAACAACGTCACAAACAACTGGGACGGCATCGATATCATCTCTTCTTCAAACAACATTGTTATCGGCAATAACGCAACAGCAAACGAAGATGGTGGCATTTGGCTCAACTCTTCTTCACACAATAATGTTAGCGGGAACAATGCCACGGCAAACTACGGCTGGTCCAGCTATGGCATCTATCTCGACTCTTCTTCATACAACAATGTTAGTGGGAACAACGCAACGGCAAACAGCAATGGCATCTATCTCTATTCTACTTCAAACAGTAATACTGTAAGCGGGAATAACGCAACAGCAAACGACTACGGCATCGTTGCTTTCACTTCTTCAAATAACACTGTTATCGATAATAATGCAGCAGCAAACAGCGAGGATGGCATCGCTTTTCACTCTTCTTCAAATAACACTGTCATCGGCAATAACGCAACAGCAAACAGCTTTGCTGGCATCAATCTCGACTATTCTTGGAGCAGTATTGTTAGTGGAAATAACGCAACAGCAAACAGCTTTGCTGGCATCTGGCTCGATGGTTCTCTATACAACACCCTCTGTGGGAATAACGCAACAGCAAACAGCAATGCTGGCATCGAACTCGACTATTCTTATAATAATATTGTCAGTGGGAACAACGCAACGGCAAACAGCAATGGCATCTATCTCTATTCTACTTCAAACAGTAATACTGTAAGCGGGAATAACCTAACAGCAAACGACTACGGCATCGATATCGTCTTTTCATCAAACAATAACACTGTTATCGACAATAATGCAGCAGCAAACGGCAATGGCATCTACCTCAATTCTTCTTCAGACAATACTGTCAGCAGTAACACCGTAACAGCAAACAGTGGAAATGGCATCACTGTCGTTATTTCAAACAGCACTACTGTCAGCGGAAACAACGTCACGGCAAACACAAATGACGGCATTGACCTCAGCTATTCTTCTAGCAACACTTTGTCTGGCAACAACGTCGCAAACAGCAATGATGGAATTGACCTCGACTATTCTGCTAACAATGTTTTGTCTGGCAACAACGTCACGTCAAACAGCGATAACGGCATCTTGCTCAGCTCTTCTTCTGGCAACACTTTGTCTGGCAACAACGTCACGGCGAACAGCGGCAATTCTATTTTTCTCAGCTCTTCTTCTAATTGCACTTTGTCTGGCAACACGGTTGCAAACAACGCGTATGGCATTAGTCTCCAAAGTTCTTCTAACAATAATGTTTTGTCTGGTAACAACGTCACGGCAAACATCTTCAAAGGCATCGCGCTCATCCTTTCTTCTAATTGCACTTTGTCTGGCAACAACATCGCAAACAGCCTTTGGGGCATTTATCTCGACTCTTCTTCTGGCAACACTTTGTCTGACAACAACATCACAAACAACTCGGAGGGCATTGAACTACTCGACACTTCTTCCAACAACACAATCTACAATAACAACTTCACAAACAACACTTACCAAATTGAATGTTACAACTCAACTAACGTTTGGGATAATGGAAGCATGGGTAACTACTGGAGCGACTACCTGACAAGGTATCCGAACGCCACGGAAACAGACGGCGTCTGGAACACGCCCTATGTAATCGACGCAAACAATACTGACTATTATCCGCTTACGGTTCAATATGCAGTAATCCCAGAGTTTCCATCATTCCTAATTTTGCCATTGTTCATGATAGCAACGCTACTAGCACTCATTATCTACAAAAAAAAGAAAGGTGTGCGCGCGCTTACATCTTGTTTTTCAAAAGCATAATGAACACCCAAATTAGAATCACCTAGCGCGATAGTCTGCTCTTTGGTTTGTTGATGTAGACGTCATCGCAGTTGCCCTTGAAGTAAGAAAGTGAAGTTATGGGTAGTGTTGTCCTAAATCTCTTGCAACTAGCGTAATGTCTTTCATGTTAACTACGCCGTCACCGTTTATGTCTGCGTTGGGGTTCCAATTTGGACTGGTTGGAGAGGAGCCGAAGGCTCGAGCAATCAGAGCGAGGTCCTTTAAATCTACTCTTCCATCTCCGTTTACATCACCCGAAAGCCTAACTGCCACCGTTCCATTGGTTAGCGTGTCAGAGCCTGTGGGTACCGTTGAGACTGCCGTTAGCGTGTAATTAAGAGGAGGCGTGCCAGTGGTGTTCCATATGAAGAGAAATGCGCAGTCCTGCCCAGCATCCAAGTGGATGGGATATGCGCCTATGCTTCTGTTCATTGTAATATTGCTGTATAACGTGACCCACAATTGTTCCGGAGAATCTCCAAAGTTGCTGACCGTAACGTTCACGGTGACCAATTGTCCCTGATAAGCCCATGTACTGTTGGCTGTCATCGTTGTAACACGTGCGGGTATGCTAACTCTTGCTGTTAAGGCATACGTGTTTGCCGGGACCATGTTTTCAAGATCCACGGTTGACACAACCACGTCATCGATTCCGTCACCATTGAGATCTGCGGAAGCCAAGCTGAAAAAGTTGATTGGGCCGCTGAATTCCCGAATTATGTTACCCTCATTATCAAACATCCACACTCCGTCTTGACGCGAGGGATTAATAGAAAAATACGAGCCGCAAGCCACCACCTCATTTTTCTTTCCACTTCCTACAAAATCTCCAATCGCCACGCCAGATATCGGAGTATCACTGAAGTTCGTACTCCAGATAATGGTCCCGTTCCCATTCAATACGAAGATATCGCCGAGGTCGGTTCCCGCGACTATGTCGTTTATTCCGTCACCAACAATGTCTCCAATCGCTATGCTGTTAGTTTCATTGGCATATGGCCGATACCAGACCAACGAACCAGAGTTGCTTAACAAGTAGATTCCCTGCATGGCGCCGAGAGTCTGATAGCTTGACGCAACAACCTCGCTCTTTCCATCATTGTTTAGGTCTGCCACAGCAAGAGCCTTCATTCCTGCCTGCGTATGATAGTTCCACAGTACGTTCCCTGTGCCGTTAAGAGCGAGCACGCCTCCGCTGTAAATGTCATTCCAATAGGTCACAACCACATCGTCTATTCCACTGCCGTCAAGATCGCCCATCCGAATATTTCCAATGTGAGCACCGAACCAATTGACACCATATGTCCAGAGCTCGTTGCCTAGCCCATCGAAGACTATCACCCTTTGGAAACCATCAACCGCAATCTCATTTCTTCCATCGCCATTTATGTCGCCTATTGCAATGACCTGCTGCCCTCCTCCCGAATACACGCCGCTGAGAAAACGTTCCCACAGCAGAGTGCCTGACGAGTTGATAGCACAAAGAGTTGCGTTAGCCGATACAAAACCGTCAGGTCCTCTGGAAAATCCAGTCCCTGTCAAAGCCAATACATCGTCCAGCCCGTCATTATTTATATCGCCGACTTCGAGAGTTGACACTTCTTGCAGCCCCGTAAGATTCCAAAGCGCCTTGCCTCGACCATCAAAAGCGTAAATTGTTCCTCCTGCTCCAACTACAACATCGGGCAGACGACTTCCAGTGAGGTTTGCGATCTTCACGTATCCTGACAAGTCTTGTTGCCACAAAATCGTGACGGGAAGGCCACCGGCACTTGTCTTCAGACCCGGAGCAGTCGCGCATACCAGCATGAGACAAATGATCAATCCACAGAATGTTTTCTTCATCCTTCTCCCCGCATAAATTGTAGGGCACAGTCGTATTTACAATTTTCTAGCGCGTGGTCAGAACTTGGAAGGGTGATCCATGCAGAACCTTGGCGCGCGCTCAATCGCTGGCGTAAATGTCAGAGACAGGCATGCTGTGCGCGCGCATGTGCTTCCAACCGGGTAAGATCCCGTCAGAAACGCAGTAGCGCGCGCCTTGACATTATCTTTTCTATTCCTTCTCCCATGTTCCGTCAGAGAGAACATCTTTCAAGTTATCAGGGTCTTCCTCTAAAAACTTTCTAGATTCCTCTTTATTCTCTTCTTCTTCATCATTACATTCATATCCTTGTGCTTCTTTTAACTTATCAAGAGTAATTTGATACTTTTTGTATATTTCACATGTTTGCGTCAGCAACTTTGCAAATGGACAAACATCGCATGAAGCTGTATCTGGAGGAGCATACGCACATTTCATTCTTACTTCACCTTCTCTGTTCAAGCCATGTTGTAATTCTAGCTACGATTAAGACCATGACATTCCCTGTTTGTCTTGTGACACGTAGGGTTTAAAACACTTTCTCGAAGGTGGCGCGCGCCTGTTTCACCGTTTAATACAGAACGATGAACTGGACTTTTAGGTCCTGCCACGGAGGCCTGTAACTGCCATCGCCCTCGTAGATGCCTCCGTACGTTTGTTCGTAGTACAAAAGGGCTTTGAGGGTTACTATTGGCGCAACTCCGCTCAGTCCCAGAGAATCAGAGTTTGGAACGTAGAACAAATACCAGAATGTCGCTGCTTTTCCCGGAGGCAGGTAGATGCCGCCCGTGTTGTCAGGCCACGTTTGGTTAGGGAACACTCCCACGGGAAAGGAAACGTTCCACACAAAATTGGTGTTTCCTATTGTCGAACTGCCATTCTGCATGACTACCCAGGCTGGGATAATAGACGCATTGCCCCCACCCACGTTTGTCACGGTGACATTCACGAACATGAAGACTTCCGTGGGAACAACAGGGAGAGGAGGAACCCAATCAATGTCCCCTGCCTCTTCGAAATGATAATTGTTAACCGTGATGGATATTCTGCCGTCTGAAACGGTTTTGTTGCCCACTACCGCTGTGTAGCCTGACTCAACCGGTATGCCGTCTATTGAACTTGGAGACGTGCTCCTCGTCATCACGTAGGCCATGTAAGCTACGATTGACGCGGCGAGAACTATGAGAATCAGTAGGGCGATCAGGCTTCGTCGACGAGTAAACCTGCTCCGGAAAAACTTACCAACCAAGGCTCGTTTTGACAAACCATGTTGCGCACCGCTATCAGTTTCTGCAAAATGGTTGCCACGAAACTGTCGGCCTTGCATCAACACTCACTCTTAGTTGAACTGTCGCGGCTAATAAAGTTTGGGCCAGTACCGCGCGCTTTGTCTGTCTGTCTCTGTGTGTCTCTCTCTGTTGTGCCTGTCTGTGTGTGTTTTCAACTGAGGCAGATTTAGCTTTGCATTTGAAGGCTATTGGTGATTATGAGCATCGCGAAGCTTGGGTTCGCGCGCATGGGCGTTTGGAGCGTGCGCTTCCTCAGTCATAGTCTCGCTCTTCATAGCACGCGCATTGGCAGAATTCTGATTCTTGCATGCGTGCTAGGTGATTGTTTTTAGATGAACTGTATCTTTTTCCTTTGATTGTACTACAAGTGTACATAAAGCTTAAATTTCAGGGTTGCCGGTATTATTATTGAGATGAAGTGTATATTGCGAGACAATACATCGAGCCCAACTGAACTCCGTTGGGATGTCTTGAAGTCTATGCTTGATGATTTTCCACAACTGCGGGATCGCGCGGAACAATATTTTCTTGAAAAGAAGAATCCAACACAACCCAGTTCAACTGTCGATACTGGTCAAAGCGTTAAAGAGCTGCTCCAAAAGGCAATACACGAGTACCGCCAAGAACGTTAGCGCACGCAGAACAAATGGTTTTCACCTTCTTCCAGCATTAGCAGGAATAAAAGGACCACACGTCACCGTTAAAGTTGAGCCGAACAAAAAAGGTGACAGGCTTCAGGCAGCTTTGGACTTGCACATAGTGCGCGCGATAGATTGTTGTTTTTTTGTCTTTAGCGAGCTTATAGGCGCTCACCGAAAATTATTCATTAAGGATCTTGCTTCAATGCTAAAGTGAGCTATTTGGCGAAAGAGGGAATGCAATATGCTTGAAGTCGTGCCGCACGTTGAACTGGAAAAATATTTGGGCAAATGGTATGAGATTGCACATCTTCCTGCTAGATTTCAAGAAGGATGTTCTGACACGACAGCAACTTACGCTTTGTCCAAAGATGGCAGTATATCTGTACTCAACGAGTGCGTAAGAAATGGCAAGGTTAAGAAGGCAAAGGGCAGGGCAAAAGTGGTTGACAAGAGTTCTGGAGCCAAACTCAAAGTAACATTCTTCCGTCCGTTCTATGGTGATTATTGGATTATAAAGCTGGGGAATGATTATGACTATGCTGTTGTAGGCACACCAAACCGAAAGTATCTTTGGATACTTAGCAGAACCCCGCAAATGGATGACAATTTACTCTCCCAATTGATAGAATTTGTAAAGTCAAAAGGTTTCAATGTTGAAAACCTTATCAGAACCAGCCATAGTCGATGAAAAGCTTCTATCCCGTCGCGCGCGCAAGGCCTTAACGCACAATTGCGTGTTTAGAGCCCGTGCTCCAAGGTTTCGACAAACTATTTTTTATTCGGAAATCACATTCACGATTTTTGAAGTTTTTGTGCGCACGCTTACGTTGGGTAGCACGGTTTGCCTTTGTCCCAGTAGTAAAGGAAAAGGTCCCTTGCCCAGTTTACGAACATTTCGTCATTGCTGGCGAAGCAAACGTAGTCCATTCTTCCAGCGGTTGAAGGCAAACATACTCCAGCTTTTTTTTCGGTGCAAAGTATTATTCCAGGCATGTCGGTGAGAGTTCTCATTTCAACGTGTGGAGCTACTCTGGGAACAGGATTATAGTTTGGAAGCAGACAATCGGATAACAAGAATCTGAATCTGACCCCTTTAGAGACTTTTTCTGCCATCATTGGACCGAACGATTCTAAGGCCTTCTCGCCCATTAGCCACACATATTTCTCAGCTTCCTTAAAGTCTTGTACTGCTCTGTTCATGTTCTCGACCGTGTCCACGACCAGTGTGCCTCTCGAAAGCTCGCCTATCCTGTTAACAAACTGGTATGGAAGTCGCCAAACGACATGATCTAAAAAGTACGCTTTGTGCTTGAAGGTAAACTCGAGTGGTTGAAGAAGCTGCAGAATAAGTTTCCCATAGTTTGTAATTGCATAGGTTCCTTCGGGAAGCTTCTGAACCATGAGGGCTTCGGTAAGGCGTTGTAGCTGTCTGAAAGTTTCCGTGGCTGTCAGGTCTAATTTTCGAGCTAACTCGTTCATTTTGAGGTTTTGTTCCTTTAGCTCCCGTATTATTCCGAGTCTGCTTTCGCTTGCAATATCAAAAAACAGCTTCTCTATTCCTTCATAGCTTTCCATGCTCCATCACATCAATGTTACAGCTTACACATCGTTGTGTACAAATACACATGCTCGTCAAATAAGACTAATGGGCATCTGGGACCTCTTTGCATTCTGGAGGAGACGAAAATGGTGAAAGAAAACAAACCGATGGAAAAAGAGCGTTCTTTCTCCATCGAACTAAAATCAAAAGTCAACCTCAACAACATAACCCTAAACAATGGCTCCCAGGAAAACGCCCTCATCGAAGGAACAATAGGCGAACTGGAGCACGCCGAATTCATTGAGGGCAGGGTCTTGGAGATCCTGGGCAGAAAAGGCGTTTTGAGAATTGACGTCAGCGAAGACGAAGTCAAAGGAAAAGGAGCGAAAGATCCAGCTGATGCAATACCAAAGGAGGTGAACTAAACAATGGAGAGAATGCTAGTAGTAGTCTTTGACGACGAATCAAAAGCATACGAGGCTTCTAGTGCGCTAACTCAACTCGATTCTGAAGGGAGCATTTCCGTCCACGCTAAAGCCGTGGTAAAGAAGAATGCGGATGGCACGATTACCGTAAAGCAGTCAGGAGACGAATTTCCGATCCGTGCAGTTGGCGGAACAGCAATCGGCGCTCTCATCGGAGTTCTTGGGGGACCAATCGGCTTAGGCATTGGCGCTGCAGCCGGAGCTATTGCTGGAACGTTCTGGGACGTGGACCGCGCCGGAGTGGATGCAGGTTTCCTTGATGACGTATCAGCCAAACTTACACCAGGCAAATGGGCGGTAGTATCGGACATCAGCGAAGAATGGGTGACTCCCGTTGATACAAGGATGGACGCGCTGGGCGGCTTCGTATATCGCACCACGCGACACGACGTCCAACACGAACAAAACGCCAGAGATGCGGCGGCCATAAAAGCTGACATTGCCCAGTTGAAGGCAGAGCTGGCTCAGTCGCGTACGGGCAATAAAGCCAAGCTCCAGGCCAAAATTGACAAATTGCAAGGCAATTTGCATGCTAAGATGGAGCAGGCAAAGCTGAGGTCGGAGCAACAGGAAAAAGAAGCCAAAGCCAAAGTGCAAGCCCTAGAAAAGAAAGCAGCAGATGCGAACGGTAAAGCAAAGGCGACCATTAAAGCACGGATCGCAGACATCCGAAAGAAATCGAAAAAATCCGCAGAAAGTTAGCGCGCGCTAATTTTGAAATGCTACAAGGAGGTAAGTATGTTTGAACCCATTGAAGCAACCGCGTTGGCTCCGCGGCTTAGAGATAGTAACTGGCTCAGTGGCTATGCTGCTCGGAGTTTTGGTGCTTCTCTTTCCGGGCTGGGGTGTCGCGACTCTCGTCCTCCTACTCTCGATCGGTCTTGTTTTTGCCGGGATCAGGTCGATCTCCCTCGTAGGTTTCAGTCGCCTCCCGAACGGCCTGAGGATATTGAGCGCGATAGCAGGAATCATATCTATGGTGATACTTGCGTTGTTGGTCGCGCTCTTCCCAGGCTTTGGCGTTCTGACTCTGATGATACTTGTGTCCTTTGGCTTGATAGTGTACGGATTCAGCAGGATATTCCTGGCCTACGCGCTTAGGACGATGGTCGGATGGCTCAGAGGTATGATTGTGGCCGTGGGTGTGGTCGACGTCATTCTATCGGTGGTCGTGATAGTTCTACCCGGCCTCGCGTTGCTGACGTTCGCAGTAATCCTCTCGTTGGTGCTACTCGTGAGCGGAACCGAGATGCTCATCTCCGGGGCGATTGGCCGTACGTGGCTCGGAGATCTTGTCAAAGCTGTGGCTAATGAAATGGGTGAGGACTAATGTTGCCACGTCGATCTCTCAAGCAAACGATATTCCGCAATGCTACTCAAGTGTCACCTAGAGGATTACGCATGCCACCAATTAATGGAGGTGAAATGTAGTTTGACTGATATGGTCGTACTCGCGTTTGATAGTGAAAATGGGGCAGATCAGGGAAGACAGAAACTGGTAGAACTGAACAATGAATACGTGCTTAATCTCGTTGATGCGGTTGAAGTTGTTCGGCACGCGGATGGCAAGGTGAAGTTGAAAAACATTCGCAACCTGACAGGTGTCGGCGCAATGGGTGGAGCCTTCTGGGGACTAATCTTTGGTCTCCTGTTTTTCGTGCCAGGTCTCGGAGTTGCTATCGGAGCAGTATCGGGCGCTATCGCAGGGCACTTTTCACAGTTCGGTGTGAGCAAAGATTTCTTGAAACAAATCGAAAACTCAGTAAAACCCGGAACCTCAGCTCTCGCCATCATAGCCGCAAACGTCACCGTCGACAAGACAGTTCAGGCACTCAACCCGCTTCATCCGAAAGTCATTCGCAGTTCTCTATCCACTGAGCAGGAAGCAAAACTCAACGAAGCCTTTGGCTCACTCACGAAGTAACCAAGCCAAGAAAAACGGAAGCCCAAAGAAAACAAGTTTCCACCTTTTCTTTCTATGTTAAAAATAGCGGAGTACCACATAGGAATGATGTGTATTGCACACGCGCGTTTCAAACCAAACCAAAATAACCAATACCTACATTCAGAAAGTATACTTCTGGATGTTCATAGGCTTAATAATAACCAGCATTACTGCCTACCTTGTTTCACAGGATCCCGACCTATACAACGTTATATTGGGCAATGATATTGTTTTTTACGGGGTATTAATCGCACAGTTTTTAGCCATTGTTAGTATATCTGCTTTCATAAGAAGAATACCCGATAATCTTGCAGAAATTACATTTGGACTGTACTGCTTTCTCACGGGGCTTACGCTCTCAATAATTTTCTTAGAGTTCAGCATAAGCTCAATAGCTTATGTAATTCTGATTACGGCCGCGATGTTCGGCTTTATGAGTCTTTACGGTTACGTGACAAAGACAGATCTCACTTCGCTAGGAAACATCGCAACGATGTGCTTATTCGGGATTATCCTAGCATTAATCGTTAACTTATTTATTATGAATTCGGTTCTTGACATGGTACTTAGTATTTTGGGTGTTATCATTTTTTCTGGGTTTGCAGCATATGACACGCAAAACGTTAAGCGAACGCTGATGGATACAGGTGAAGATCTTATAAAGAAAGAAATACTGGGTGCCCTCAAGCTCTATCTGGATTTCGTGAACCTTTTCTTGGACCTAATCGATTTATTCGGAAAAAGGAGATCAGACTAATCTATTCTCGAAAGGAAAAGCGGCGCGTGCCACAGCGCGCGCGCTCTGGTGAAATCGAAAAAATCAAGAAAAAAAAAGATGAACTTGAAGCTGCGATTAAGAAACACTTCGCCGAAGCGACACATAGCGACAAGAAAAGGCTTGACGATTTAGATTCCAGAATAAAAGCTTTGGAAGAAAGAGTGAAAAAGAAACTGTAGCTGTTTTAGTGCAGCTTTGCTTTCTGTTTCTCAAGTCCTTTTTTCTCTGCACGCGTGTAAGTTTAGTAGTGTTTCTCAAACGCGCGCGCTCAAGTGTAGTAGAGGGTTGATTTAATCTACTCGTGTAAAGGCTAGCGCTCGGCGCAGCGTCGCGTCTACTCGATTATGTATCTCTTGGATAAGCGTTCTGTAGCAGAGTGATTGATGAGCGGGCCGCTGGAGAGCAAGGAATTGCTGATGACGGCAATTTTGCCCGAGTCCATTTTGATCCAAGTGTTTCTCAGGGCGATGCGCACGATCTTTCCTTTAACGCTGCCATATTCAATTGTGTCGTTCATGCGTATCACTCCGTCATGTAGGAGGAGAATGCCCGCGATGACGTTGGAGAGAGCGTTCTGTAATGAGAGCGAAAAAGCAAGTGCACCGATTCCAGATATGGTAAGGGTCGTGAACTCCGATGAGAGGCCAGTTAACGAGAGAATTCCTGCGAGGACAATGAGAATCGCGATGACTCGCATTGCGACTACGATATCACGAATTACGGTGGGGCTTGTTCCGGCAGCCTTTGCCGCGCGTCTGATGACAGAGCTGATGACCTCTTCAATAAGAACCGTAGCGACGATGCCGACGGTGATGCCTATAGCCAGCTCGAGGATTGAGACCATTCCAGTTGAGTCCCTTCCAGCTTTAATGGAGGAGTTTCGCACAACTAGCTCTTAAGCATATACGACGCAGCGTATGTTGTCTTTTGACTTGGGATTTTGTCGTTTCTACAGTCGTGCCGGCTAATTTGCGAAGAATAGCGCGCGCTCGATTAGTTCGCTCGGTCACTTTCCGCTTTCTCTGCCATCTTCCGACCACCCCAAATCATAAAAAGTCCACCAGCAGAGATGAGCAAAGCCCCTATAATTTGAATAGTGGCTCTCCACCAACTTGAAATTTCCAAAATATTCAACCTCATGTTGACCAACAAGAAAGCAAACAAAACAAATGAAACAAGAAAACATAGCCCTGCGTATATTCTAAACCGTTCCATTTGAACACCTAGCTTGTCTTCTGTTGCTGTGCTGAATTAAGATTTCTACTAACCCACTTTCAACTTGACTAGAGCCTTCTGTACGGCGTGGCTTTCTTTTTGTAGATTATGACTGCTAGCAGTGTTGCTATCAAGAATAGTGGCAGAATTAGGAAGGATGGAAACTCTGGAATTACTGCAATTGGAACCGTAAGCGGATAATAGTCAGTGTTGTTTGCGTCATATACGTAAGGTGTGTTCCAGACGCCGTCTGTTTCGGTAGCATTTGGATACTTTGTCAGATAGTCGCTCCAGTAGTTACCAATGCTCCCATTATCCCAGATGTTGGCTGAGAATTCTATGTAGGCTGGATGTAGTGCGTTGTTCACAAAATTATTGAAGAAAATAATGTTGCTAGATGAATTGAAGACAAAAATACCAACCTCACCGTTTGCCGTAGCGTTGTTGTCAGTCAAGGTGTTATTGCTGGAGGAATAGTCGAGAAAAATGCCATTCGCAGTGTTGTTTGCAACGTTGTTGCCCGACAAAGAGCAATAAGAACAAGAGTCGAGATAAATGCCATTCCAGTTGCTTGCCGTGACGTTGTTGCTCGATAATGTGCAATTAGAAGAATATTCGAGGTCAACGCCATTCGCAGTGTTGTTTGCAATGTGATTGCCCAACAGATTGTTGTCAGAGGAAGAGCTGACATAGATGCCACGATAATTGTTTGTCACGACATTGTTGCCCGACAAAGTGTTTCCAGAAGCGAAGTTGAGCCCAATTCCGTCATAGTTGCTAGCAACGTTGTTGCCCGACAAAGTATTACCAGAAGAAGAGTCGAGATAAATGCCAGAACTGCCGCTTGCCGTGACGTTGTTTCCTGACAAAGTGTTACCAGAAGAAGAGTCGAGGTCAACGCCATCATAGTTGTTTGTGATTTTGTTGCCAGACAAAGTGTTGTTATCCGAAGAATTGAAGATATAAATGCCATTGCCGCTGTTTGCCGTGACGTTGTTGTCTGACAAAGTGTTGTTATCCGAAGAATTGAAGATATAAATGCCATTGCCGCTGTTTGCCGTGACGTTGTTGTCTGACAAAGTGTTGTTATCCGAAGAAGAGTCGAGATAAATGCCCCAAGAGTTGTTTGCAACGTTGTTGCCAGATAAAGTGTTTCCAGAAGATTCCCAGAGCCAAATGCCAATCATGTTGTTTGCAATGGTGTTGCCAGAAAAAGCGTTATCAGAAGAAGATTCGAGCACAATGCCGCTGCCGAAGGCTAAGTCTGTTATCCTCGTGTTTGTTACTGTCACGTTGCTTATGTTCGTCATAATCGCTATTCCGCTTCCGTTTCCGCTTCCCGATACTGTATATCCTGCTCCGTCCAGAATGATGTTGTCTCTTTCAATCTCAATTTCGTTGGTATCGCTGGTGATGGTGATGTTGCCAGTTAAGGTGTATGTGACATTATCTGCTGTATAGATAGGAGCAGTTGACGGGGTTATGCTTCCGTCAGCATTAATCGTGATGGTTCCACCATCAGCCTTGACTACGTGAATCAATCCTGTCATTGGCGATATAGAAAGCAAAAGCAGAATTGCAACCAAAACAAAAACAACTCTGTTCATCCTATGTCCCTTCCACGCATAATTTGCAGATTGGTTGAATCAGTTCATATGATTTGTGGAAGAATCTTCAATTGAAATAGTGACTATAAGAAAGCAAAAAAGAGCCAAATCAAGCGTTTTCCGCCCCGCACTTTCGACATAACTTCTCTTTTTTTCATTTTAACTAATTCCAGAAACCGCTCCTAGTGTTCGGTTATGTTGCAATGTAATGTTGCTTTGTAAGTAACTAAACCAGCGTGATGAATAGCGCGCTAGCGTGACGGTTTTAGAGATATTGCGGAAATGCGGGAATTGTTTAGCAAAACGGTTGAACCAGAATCGAACGACTTTTTCGCTGTTATTTCTTGGTTGTTTAGTCTCGACTTTCAGCTTGACTGGAGCCTTTTCTATCCTGTTTCTTTGATTAGTTTTTCGTACCATTCGTGAATAGTCTTTTCTAGGTCTTTTTCATCTTCTTTTCTTTCTAGGTGATCTTTGACGAGTTCGAAGTAATCGTGAAATTCCTTTTTGTGTTCGGTGAGTAATGTTTCTTCATAGGATGCAACTCTAATTGTCAAGGATATCACCTTTTTTCTGAAATCTTCTTCACTTGGTTCGGGTTTATGGAGCAGTTTCACGTCTTTGTAATATTCCAAGTAGACTTGGCCCGCTGCATTATTGAGAACGACTTCTGAAGTTTCTCCATTCCGACAATTTACGTCTCCTCACTCAGTTCGTCTTCACTCATCTTTTCGGCTCTAGTTTGTCTTCTGTTGCTGTGCTAATATGATTTCCCTTTTTTAATCAGTACCGCGTGTTTGTGAGGTTAATTGTGAGCGCGCGCTCTTGGCTGACTGAGACACCTTTATCCTCAAAATCAACTGAGCCTGTATGAGCATTTTAAAATTTGCGTTCAGCGCTACCTGAGATTTGACCTAATTTGGCTTAGGGCGTGCTTGAAGTTATATATAGTTCTACGGGTGATGCAATTAGTGGGTGATTTGTCGTGTCAACAAAAGATTTTAGCGTGAAGTTTCCAGCTTTCGCTTGGAATGAGCTTGGAAAAATGGCATCAGAATTGTCGCCTGTAAAGTTAAGCGTCCTCGAGCTTCTTCATCATCAGCAGCAGTACCATACTAAAGCCGTAAGTGTCGAGGGTCAAGTGAAGGGTGTGGTCAGCATCGATGAGACGGATCAGACGACGGTCCAGACTTGGGGTTTCATGAGCGGCCCAAAAACTGTGGAGTCCATGGCCTCGGCGACGTACTTTTATCTCGAAGACGATGCGGGCACCAACATTCTGGTAAAGTACTTGGCCGACCTCGACGTTGCCGGAGATGACAAGGTAGCTATAACGGGCTTTTTCAGCGGTTGCGCGTTTACTGTCGAGAAGAAGGGTCTGCTGCGGACTGAGAGGGAGCAGGTTTCCAATGAATTTGGCGAACCTTTCATAACGGCTTTGTCGGTAGAGAACAGGACAAAACAGAAAATCGAGTATATCAGAAGAACAGAAGGATAATGCTGTACGCACTGGTTTAGCGGTGCGCGGTGGAATCAAATACGATGATCTTGTGACTAATGGTAATTGAAAATGTCGGCATACCCCAAAGAAGCACGTTATCGCGCTTGTACAACAGCTCCGCGGAAACCACAAATTTAATTTCCAAGGCGCCATAATCTTCAACAGGGGAGAAAACGGGTGAAAGGAATCCTTTCCTCAGCGTTGTTGGCATTGTTATTTGTCAGCCTATTCATAGCTGCCTTCTCGTTTCATTTGGTCCGATTCAAACTTGGCGCGGTGCGGGATCATAATCTAGCTTTTTTCTATTCCTGCGAGAGTTTTTGCGAGTTTCTTCTTCGCTTCTAGGTCGGTCAGTCTTGATATCATTATCCTCTGTGTCTGAGGCGAGCCTGCTCCGTGCAGATCTTCAAGCAGCCCTGTTCCTAGGGCCATGTTTTCGATGAGCCTGATGATGCGTATTCTGTTCTCCGTTGGAACGTCAGCCTTTCCCTTTAGATACTTATCTAGGTATTTTCCGACCACGGGATGTTTGAAGTCTCTTTCAGAGGGCATTGTTCCTACGATTCCTCCGGCTATATCCATGGCCAGCCTAGCCATTTCAAAGGGAAATCTGGTCACGTTGTGTTTGACGACGTTTGCGAGGAGGGGTTTCACAAAATAAGTTCCTGAGGGAAGTTCGTAGCCTTCTTGAGAGCATGCAATGCTGCAGGAATACATGGTCTCGTTTAAATGGGTCATTTCTGTGATTTTGTCACGGATGTGGGAGGCGGTTTCCACACCGTTGTACTCGGCGACCGTTGCTGCAGCCCCGATTAGTACGTCGCCCACGCCTGTTTTGCATCCGCCATAATTCTGTCTGTGGTATGAGGCAAATCGTTCGACGAGCATTCCCGTGAAATCATGTTCTCCGCACATGAAAACACGGTTCCAAGGCACGAAGACGTTGTCAAAAACAACTAGGGCTTCATGACCTGCAACGCTGTACTTAGCGTTGCCCACATCGATGTCGCAGCCTTCCAACTTTCTCGTGTCGTTCGCCTGTCGGCCGACAAAGTAGATGATCCCCTTTGCATCGCTTGGGATGGCGAATGAAACCGCATAGTCTTTGTCATCCTCGCGCATTGCAACAGTGGGGAGTGTGATCAACTCGTTGGCGAAGACAGATCCAGACTGATGTGCCTTTGCGCCCCTCACGACTATTCCATCGTTGTTCTTTTCGACAACACGCAGGTAGAGGTCGGGATCAGCTTGCTGCGACGGTCTCAGTCCTCTATCTCCCTTAACATCTGTCATTGATCCAGCACAAACCAGATCGTTTGTCTGGACTTGTTTCAGAAATTCCGTGAACCGCGCACAGTACTTAGTCTTGTATTTTTGATCTATCTCGTATGTTACACTTGACAGCGTTATGAGCGCGTCCATCCCAACGCATCGTTGAAAGCAGGATCCGGTCTTTTGCCCACAGAGACGAAGCATCCTCACCTTCTTGATCAGATCATCCGTGTTTTGAGGTATATGCGTGAACCGGTTGATTTTTTCACCCGTTAAATGCGATGTTGCTGTCATCAAATCAGCATATTTCGGGTCGATTGCAAGCTCGTAGGTTAAGGCTATAGAATTCAAGGTTGGTTTAAGGAAAGGATGCTCGGTGGGGTCTTCAATCCTTTCCCCAAACATGTAGACTTCCTTGTCAGATGTTCGTAAACTTTCAACGTATTCACGTGGAGTTTTCAACGTCAATCTCCTCAAAACAACAAAGCATTCACCCATTAATAGAGTTTAGAACCATGAAAGCGCGCGCTCTTGGATTACAATGTGCAAATCGTTGCGGGTGCTCCCCCTTGTTTCTCGTCCATTTCACCCGTGTATTCCTATGAACGAGAAGTGGGTGGTTTGTCCGTATATGATATTGTTAATGGTGTCCACTCTGATCGTGATGTTCACCCAGCCTGCCGTGAAGCCGAAGTGCCTGGCCAACAAAGCTACGTCTTTCATATCGACTACGCCGTCGCCGTTTATGTCCGCTGCGGGGTCCCAGTTGGGACTCGCAGGCGTCGTTCCGAAGTGCCTGGCTAGGTAAGCCACGTCTCTCATGTCAACCACGCCCCACGACGGTTGAACGTCGCCCGGTATCGGCGTATACTGCACCATGGTCAGGCTGCTCTTCTGCTGTTGCGTCATGTTCGACCCATCAAACGCCAGGGTCACCGTCACGTTGCCAGAATAGCCGGCCGTCACGTTGATTACATAGTACAATCCTACGGTATTGTTCAGGACAGGCGCTTGAACCGTCGGCACTCCGTTCGCGGTTGCAATGCCCGCGGCGGTGACGTTCGCGAAGGTCAGGTTAAGGTTGTTTGTCGGAGCAACCGTGACGTTCGAGCCGACGCTCACCAGAACACCACTGCTAATAGCGTAGATATTGTCATCTTCTGATCCTACGTAAACTACTCCGTTTACAACAGCAGGAGAAGACGCCACCATGTTACCTGTCATGTAGCTCCAGACGAACACTCCCGTAGTAGCGTTCAGGCAGTAAACATTTTCATCAGCAGATCCTACGTAGACCAGGCCGCCAACAACGGCAGGAGAAGACTGTACATAGCTACCTGTCATGTAGCTCCAGACGAACGATCCGGTAGTAGCGTTCAGGCAGTAAACCTTATCATCAAATGATCCGATGTAGACGAGACCGCCAACAACGGCAGGAGAAGTCTCAACCGTGCCACCTGTCATGTAACTCCAGACGAACGCTCCGGTAACAGCGTTCAGGCAGTATACCTTATCATCCACTGATCCGACGTAGACGAGACCGCCAACAATAGCAGGAGAAGACTCCACCCAGTTGCCTGTGGTGTAGTTCCAGACGAGCGCTCCAGTGGCAGCGTTCAGGCAGTAAACATTGTGATCAGCAGATCCTACGTAGACCAGGCCACTAACGACGGCAGGAGAAGACCACACAAAGCTACCTGTCATGTAGCTCCAGACGAACGCTCCGGTAGTAGCGTTCAGGCAGTATACCTTATAATCATAAGATCCTACGTAGACCAGACCGCCAACAACGGCAGGAGAAGAATACTCCACCGGGCCTCCTGTCGTGTAGCTCCAGACGAACGCTCCCGTAGTAGCGTTCAGGCAGTAAACCTTCCCATCCAACGACCCTATGTAGACCAGGCCGCCAACAACGGCAGGAGAAGAATACACAGAGCCACCTGTCGTGTAGCTCCAGACGAACGCGCCGGTGACAGCGTTTAGGCAGTAGACTTTATCATCAGCAGATCCGACGTAGACGAGACCGCCAACAACGGCGGGAGAGGACCACACATAGCTGCCTGTCGTGTAGGTCCATAGGGTGTTGTTTGTGGTTGGGGCTGTTGAGGTAGAAGTTCCAGTGTGGTTGAGGTCGTGATGGAACATTGGCCACCAATCAACGTTGTCCGCACTTGTTGGTTGAATCTTAAATCCCACTGCTAACGTGCCGACCAGAAGTATCAGCATAACTAATCCAGAAAATACCTTCCGCATCTTCCCCTTCTCCATTTTAAAAATAGTTCAACAAACAGATAAGACTTGTGCAAAGATGTTCTGGCGCAACGCGCAGACTGATTTTCTGTAATAATGTATGAGGAAGGGCAGAAGGCCGCGCTCGAGGGCTAGGCACGATTTCGACCCGTCTTCCTACGTTTTGAAAATGACATAGGCTTCAAGATAGTACGCTTCATAGATCAACGTACGTTTAACTGTTCCTATGACTGTGACGTTCTGGTCATACACGCTGAAGCCTGGGTTTTTAAAGTCAATTCCGATGATTCCATCTCCCGAACGAAGCACTAAAAGAAATTTCAGTTTGTCTTCCGGAATTGAGAGCATGAATCTGATTTGTCCTTCAACAATTACTGTTCTTCCAACCCAGAAGCCTGGATTCGTACTGAGCTCATCAACGGTCACCGGCACAGGAACAGGATAAAGTGGAAAACCAAACACGCCAAACAATGGAACGACCACAACAAAAGCTGATGCGATGGCAATAACTACAATCAACATGCTGCGTTTTTGTGCTTCCCTAACAGGAACCCCTCTCGGAGCACCTCGAATAATTAATGTGTCTTGCCTCGACTTAGCGCGCGCTGGCATCAACAAAATAATCGGTCAGACCCTTCTCCTCAATCAAATTCTTTAAGAATACATCACTTCGCTTGAGAAATTCTTCAATAACAGACAAAATTCCCAAACTGCATACCTAACTGAATCATAGGCTAGTTCAACTAATAAGTTTGGCGATTACCCGGCGCGCGCTCTAAACGGTTCTCTCACAGAGGTTTTTCGCTTCTCTTTTTGCGGGGCTTATGTAGTACGAAAGTGTGGCCGCGAACGTCGATTACGGCGGATTCTGTTTGCTGAGCTGTTTTTGACGCGATGTCTTTGGCGCTCTCATTCATAAGCGCGCCTCTCAATATTTGGACTTTCACGATTTTCCTTTTTTCCAGCTGCCTAGAAATCTCATTAATCGTCTGCGGCGACGCTCCCTCCTTACCGACCCAAATCGTCGGCTTCTCCAAGCTTAGCTCACGTTTCATACGATTCTTCGCCTTAGACGAAATCATATTTCCATCCGTTCCTTCAGCCCTGGTTAGACCATTTACATTCGATAGTACAATGGAGCTCCTAGGATATAGGCATCAGCCTTATCCAAACCTCATCCAGTTCTCAGGGTCCTCATGGTCCTTCAAACGCGCGCGCTCAGATGACTTTTTGTTATTTCTCTAGATATCTTATTTACTTCTGCGTGCGAGCTGCACACCTTCTATAAGCTTAAGAATGAAGGCTCATTAACAATTTGTGGTGCCCCAAAAATGAGGTTATATGCTGGAACCTCGCAACAGTTTCTGCAAGACACGGTCCAAAACCAAATCGCTGAAAAATTAAGACTTGCCTTCTTCAATTACTTTAGATATTATCCTTCTCCAGGCGAAATAAATTCATGGAAAAATTCATTGAGAGCAGTTTCACTGGTTTTCCAGTATGCGAATCTTACAGATCAAGGAATTATCCTAGAATACCAACTGCCGTTGACCTCAAGAAGATTAGATTGCTTGATTTGCGGAAAAGATACTACGACCAAAGACAATGCAGTCATAATCGAACTAAAACAATGGGATAAATGCGAAGACGCATCTGGGGAGAACGAAGTAACAACGTGGGTAGGTGGAAAAAGGGAAATGCTGCATCCTTCGGTCCAAGTTGGACGATATAAAATGTACTTAGAAGACACGCATACGGCCTTTCATGCCGATGCAGATCCGATAATTCTCAATGCCTGCACATACCTACACAACTATAACTACTATTCAGATGATGTTCTTTTCTCAGAAAAATTCAAAACAGCTTTAGAAAATTATCCTCTATTCACTGCAGATGATGTAAACAAACTGAAAAACTATCTGTCGGTAAGACTCGAGAGAGGAGACGGAATAGACGTTCTCAAAAGAATCGAAGAAAGCAAATACAGGCCAAGCAAGAAATTGATGGATCATGTTGGAAATATCATCAAGGGAAAGTCGGAGTATGTCCTTTTAGATGAGCAGCAGATAGTTTATGATAAGGTCCTCTCTTATGCTAAAGAAGGATTTCACGACAAACAAAAAACGGTAATTGTAGTCAGAGGCGGTCCTGGAACAGGCAAATCCGTTATTGCAATCAATCTTATGGCTGATTTGCTACTGAAGGGATACAATGCTCAATATGCAACAGGATCGCGTGCATTCACTGAAACCCTAAGACGGATAATTGGTCCACGCGGAGCGGCTCAATTCAAATACTTCAATAGCTACTCTGAAGCAGAAAACAATACAATAGACATTCTAATTGCGGATGAAGCCCACCGCTTGAGGGTAACAAGCAACAGTAGATTTACTCCAAAACGTAAAAGATTAGATATTCCTCAAATAGAAGAGTTGATCAATGCCTCCAAAGTTGCAACGTTTTTTATTGACGATGACCAAGTTGTTCGACCAGGCGAAATTGGCTCTGTTCAATACATTAAAGAATACGCTACGAAGAACAAGTGCAAAATTTTTGAATACGAATTAGAGGCTCAGTTCAGGTGTAATGGCTCAGATGCCTTTGTGAACTGGATAAATAATACTTTAGGAATCAAACGAACTGCCAATGTTATTTGGGAACAGCATGAAGAGTTTGATTTTGAGATATTTGACAGCCCCGCCGAACTCGAAAACGCGATAAGAGATAAAGTCAAGGCTGGACATACAGGAAGAGTTACAGCTGGCTTCTGCTGGGATTGGTCGAACCCTAATCCTGACGGAACACTAAAGGATGACGTGACTATTGGTGATTACCGCAGGCCATGGAATGCCAAACCCGAAGCTAGGATACTAGCCCCCGAAATCCCGAAATCAAATGTATGGGCGTATGATCCCAATGGGATTGATCAAATTGGTTGTATTTATACGGCACAAGGATTTGAGTTTGATTATGTTGGGGTAATATTTGGAAACGATCTCGTCTACAATTTCGATGAACAGGCTTGGAAAGGCCATCCCGAAAACTCTGCAGATAACGTGGTTAAAAGATCCAAAGACAAATTCATTGACTTAGCCAAAAACACCTACAGAGTATTGTTATCACGGGGGATGAAGGGGTGTTATGTCTATTTTATGGATAAAGATACCGAACGATTCTTCAAATCAAGAATAGAAAAAGGAAAATGAATGTGGGATAGAAAGACGCTGACGGCAGGCAAGTGGGCATCCACAACTAATTACTAATGAAATATCTCGTATATCTTTTCAGCCCTTTTCTCCCCTATCCCCGTCACGCGCATCAACTCACTTTTGCTACTTTTCGCTATGTTGGAAATCGATTCAAAATAATCCAAAAGATTCTTTGCCTGTACTTCCCCTATCATCGGGATAGCATCAAGGAGACAGAACTTAACCTCCTTTACAGGCAGCCTACTTACAGGCTTTCGATACCATCTCGCCTTTGGCAAACCATCATGCTTCCCTTTTTTCTCCCTGTCCAACAAAATGCGAAGGAAGATTTCAAATGCATAATTATTCTCACAAACCACAATAGGAGTATCATAAACGAATGTTATCTCTAAGAGAGCACCAAATATACTACTCCAAAACCGCCGGTTATCAACTGAACGGACATTAGTGTATTCCCAAAACCCCCCATGGATGACTAATAGTCTACGTTTCACTTCATATCCCAATATCTCCTCAGTTTTCATTAGCCTTAGCAGTTGATCCCAAAGCCTATTTGACCTAATTGAACTAACGAAATCAGAAACTGTTTTACGCTCCACAACCAAAGCGCCTGAATCACTTGCTATCAACAAATCGCCTAGAGGAAGCCTAACAACTTCACATTCACTCATTTTCTTGAGAAGCCTAACAATGCTTACCTCTCGGTCGTCGATGAAAACCTTCATTGGACTTTCCTCCACTGTTTTTCAAGCCGTATAATGGTTTGCCAAAGAAGTTCTTAACGTTTATACCATCCGCGTAAGCGACAGCTGGGAGAGTTGCGGTGCGCGCGCGCTAATACGTCTGCAATCGTGAGAATGCCATGCTCTTCAGAAAGCGGAAGTAGTAACGTGCGCTATCACACAAAAGAGCGTCTGCATCTTAGCATCTTTAGGATGTGCTTTGTTTTTGAAGAGATATTTCGAGACTTATCTCATCTTCTAGGATTTCACAACCTCTAAAACTAGATTTGGAGACGAAATCTTGGATCTCGCGTTTGCTGTAAGCTGATCTCAGCAGCATACGCCGCGCGCGCGAGCACACTACTGCCCGCTTCTACCCTGTCTCTTACCATCTTCGCCCATGATACGTACTGTTCCACACTCTTCCGTTGGATTCTTGAATACCATCTGGCGACAAGTCCTTCCATCGCGATGCCCTTATACGGTTTCCTGCCAGGGGGCGGAAGATTGTTTGTCGTAAAAGCGTTCCTCCTATTCATCTGGTCTCTACAACATGCGCACTTTCAATTTTGTTCTTCAAGAAAGTGTGACTGTCACGCACGAGACATCACTATCTTTGTTGCTCCAATATTCTCAGTCTCTCAGTCACGAAGTTATGTACCCTTTTTCTCTCCTCGTAAGTAACGTTCCAGTTGGCGAGAATGTTGAGCATCTCAGTGACGCTTCTCACGGAGAATGCCTTTCCCTTGTGAATAGTTTTTCCTCTCAGGTCCACCTCGTCCTGCAACATGAAGAGAATATCGCGGCTGCCCAGCTTCTTTCCAATGGAAACGCATACAGCGCCCAGCATTTTTCCCTCGCCATTCTGAACATCCGTACAGTTAGACCCAGAACTATCAGCCTGATTCAGCTTATAACACCCTATTTCACCCTAATAGATGAATGAATGATTTAAACGTTACCTTCAGCACATCTCTCTTTTCTCATGGTCCTAATGCTCAGGAATAAAAAAGCGCGTGCTGTGACTATGCGCAGTCTGTTCAGTGTTTGTTGTGATTTCTTTCTAGATGTGGGGGAAGAATGTTCCTGAACTGCTACGTGGAAGAGGGCTCCGAATATTATGCTTATTATGACGAAGATTATTCATGCCAGAATGGCTATTGCTATGGCGCCGAGCCAGCCCGTTCTGAAGCTTGCCTTGTAAACCCATATCCAACCTATGAGAGCCAAAATCAGCGCGATAATATATGCCGTTGAGCCGATTAGCGCTCCCAGAAAATAACCCACAATAAACAATGTGACAGCGTAAAGTATTGGGCCAAACAGCGTGGCAAGCATAGCCTCGCCAAAAGTGGCTAATCGTTGACAGTTTCAAGTCAAGCACTAAATACGCTTCTTCAGATAGAATATCCTGTTTTTCCGCATACGTGCCCGCATGTGCTATTTCTTCTGTATTCTAGCGAAAAATATTTAATTCTCTTGTTCACAATGCATGCTTTCGGGTTGGTATCTTACCATGAAACATAAAATAATAATATGTTTATTTCTGTGCATCCTAACAGTCTCCATCCTAGCAAACGTTGTGTCAGCCGACGACTGGCCAATGTTCCACCATGATGCAGACCATACTGGATATACGACATCCAATGGTCCTCTCACAAATAGCACATTGTGGACCTTCAAAACCATTAATTCTGTAGAATCCGGCATCGCCGTTGCGAACGGCTATGCCTACGCCGCCTGTGGTGACATCCTCAATTGGGCCACTAACAATATGGTATACTGCCTCAACGCCCAGACCGGCGCCTTGGTATGGAATTTCACACCCAGCGGTTACACTTTCACTCCGGCCGTTGCTAACGGCTACGTATACCTTGGCTCATACTATTCCGTCTCAAGCCCATATGACGGTTACGTCTATTGTCTCAACGCCAACACCGGCAACCTTGTATGGAATTACAGCGCGGGCAGCTATGAGAATGTGTACGCACCAATCGTCGCCAACGGCTACGTCTACGCCGGCACCGCTGCCGATAAGCTCCTGTGCCTTAACGCAACCACCGGCGTACTGGTTTGGGAGTTTGCCACTTCAGGTGCTCCCTATGACCCATCCGTCTCCGGCAGCTACGTCTACATCGGTTCTGATTCAGGCACCGTCTACTGCCTCAATGCTCTGACAGGCACATCTGTATGGAACTATACTGCGAACGGTGCGGAAGAGGACGCTCCAGTTGTTTACAACGGCAACGTCTACTTTGGCTCTTCGGGTGCTTTCATCGACAATTTTAACGTCACCTGCCTCAACGCCCAGACCGGCGCCTTTGTTTGGAACTTTATTATAGCAGCAGGAGAATTCGGGACCATAGCCGTCGCCAACGGCAACCTTTACGTTCCCACACTCAACCACGATCTCTACTGCCTCAACGCACAGACCGGCACCCAAGTATGGGCGGAGGTGTTAGGCGGTACAGTAGCATCCTCGCCCGCGGTCACGGCAAACGGCTATGTCTACGTGGGCGCAGATGACAGCACTATCTACTGCTTCGATGCCCAAACTGGCGCTGAGGTGTGGCAGTACACCATAAGTCCAGATGTATCAGTATCCTCCTCCCCTGCCATCGTTAACGGTGTTCTCTACATCGGAGCTGACGATCAAAATGTGTATGCCTTCGGGACCACACAAGCTCTGCAGAGTGCAACACTGAGCATAGATGTTTCCACAAAGAACCAACAAGGATCATACCTCCTAACTATCTCAGGCACACTTAGCCCAGCTCAATCAGGAACCGTAACCATTTATGAGTCGGTAAATGGCTCAGCATGGGGGCTTTACACGACCAACGAGGCTGCCCTATCAAACGGTGCCTACAGCATACAGGTGAGGGTATTTGATACGGGTGTATACCAGTTTTATGCAGACTGGCCAGGCAACTCACAATACGATGCCGCCGCATCTTCGATAACGACTGCAGGCGTCGGCGTCACAGTTCCAGAGTTTCCCTCGCCTCTGATCCTAGCAGTGTTCATGCTAGTGACACTGTTAACAATCGCAATCTACAAGAGGAGACACAACCACTCCTAACACACAGTCTTTTGTCTGCCCCCGTTTCTACCGTGCTAAGCGCGCGCACTTTTGAGTATGGAAGTGCGTCCATAGTTTTGAAAGATTTCCCATTTCAAAACTACAAAAAGTGAACCGGACATTTTTTCCATACCGTGCGCTTTGACATGTTTCCACTGAAGAAAAAGCCCCTCCCATAATGCCGTAAATGTTTTTTAGCTGACTAGACGTATGTTTTCTGGTGGGGATTGGATGAGATGTATTTTGGAGGTTGCAACATTTTTATTGGTCCTGTGCTTTGCGGCTTTTTTGAATGCACCTTACAAAGCTGTATGCGAACCGAAGCACAGCGGTATCGCTAATTTTCAGTCAGAAGCATTGTTGGGATCGACGAGTCAGGAGAGTAACCTGTACATCAGCGGTAGCGAAATCTATCGCATTCAAGATTCAGTATTCAACCTTAACGGAACAATATTCGTACAGAACGATTCAACATTAGACGTTGAGAATGCGACGTTAAACCTGATACTGGCCGATGGCGCATACGACGTTATTACAGCAACGGACTCTGCCCACATCTACATCACGAATTCAACGCTAAACCTGACAAACCCGGACCTTGGCAGAGTAGGGTTCTCATGCTTCGATCAGTCGGAGATGGACATAAACGAATCAACGATTGAAGGCACCGGCTTCAGCGCAAACGCATTCAACACATCAACATGCAATATAGAAGACATAAACACGACCATGCTTAAGGGAATTTACAACGATCAAGGTGTTGGCACGTCCGCAAGTTCTTCTTTGTACATGAAAAACTTGAACGTCTCATTTAGTGGCTTATCTGGTGACTCATCACAATACCTAGTTAACTCTTACGAGGGCGAACTAATCACAGGTTACGATCCCGGACACGTAACTCTAAACATGACGAATTCAACGGTTGAAGATTCAATCTACGGAGGTATGGGCTCGTGCCAGTACTCAATCAGAGACTCAACTCTCGGTGGAAACTTTATTATTGGCCCGAATTCGAAGGCCTATATTTCAAGAAGCACCGCTGTGGACCTATGGGTTGGGGGGAGCCCCTCCGAATTGTTTGAACCAGAGGGGAACTCAACGTTAACTCTCGTGGATAGTTCTGTAGACGTGCTGTACGTTGATGGAAACTCGACTGTAATACTCACAGGCTGTTCATGGAATCTAATAGCTCATGAAGGAAAACCAGTCATACTGGTCGGTAATTGGTTTTTTGGCGCGTCAATGCCGGGCATTGCCGGCGTGCCTTACACCTGGGTCTTTCCAATAGAGACACTCTTCATCGCAGCAGTGATCGTGGCGATAAGTGCATCAATTATAGTAGTTCACGCACTTCGTGCGAAGAGACGGAAAGAGCACATGCAAAGACCTTGACGGCATGAACGGTCTAGCTTCTGACATTTTTCCTTGAACATCCCAGCATGAAATGACAGTTTTTTGACTTTGGCGCATCAGCGTGCGAGCGCGCGCGTGATTTCTTTCGAACAAAGTGGCTATGCCAAGAAGTGTGAGAATTATGCCAACTCCAAACATGAAAAGTCCTACTATGTAGGAAATGTGAATAGTGTCGTAGGGTGAAACAAAACCTACGTAAATGGTCTGATCGTGAAGGGTATCCAAATTCGTTAGAATCATTGTGTAGGTTCCGGTTATTTGTGCATCAAAACCGTTATCGAATCGGCCTTGGGCATTCCAGTTTACGACGATCATTCCAAGAGGATCCTTCACTATTAGGTTCGCTCGCCCATTTCCTCCGCTCACGTTGAAAAAACCTTCCGTTCTGTCACCTTCTTCAAGATACCAGGACAGCTCAACAGAACCGCCTGCCTTAACGGTGTAATACCCTTGTTTCAATCCCTGCTGCGAATTAACAACGAAGAATCCCGTCACAAAAAGGAGAATTCCTAACAAAATCAGAACGACTGTACTCGTTTTCAAGTATCTGCACCGCACCTTATTGAAATGAGCCTCAGTTTACCCCTTTCACTCATGAAGCGCACGCGCCATTCAGATTACTTGCGTAACGCCGAACTGACCTCTCCAGCATATACGTAAGAGCAAAGTGAACCTTAATGCTTGTCGATCAGAACACGTGTTTGAACAGTGATAGCAAGCGCCTAGGTCCGCAAACTGCCGGCCCTCTTGGCGCGCGCTAATGTTCATTTGTGACGCGCTGCAATCGCCAGTTTTGGGTTCCTCGCGTTTACGGAGTACGGTTGCCGAAACTGCCGAGATGCCGACAAAGATTATGGCTAATAGGATTATGAGCAGACTTGGTTGCTCTACAGCGCGCGCCAAATTCCCAACCTACAAACGCATTTTCTTGCGCGCGTGATTTACAACAAGCTAATAAGTATGTTGAACTATTGGTGATAGTGGTGGTAAGCTTGTCCAAGGGAAAGGCAGTTGTAACTTTTTGTTTTCTGTTCCTGTTTCTTTTTGCCAGTTTCATGTACGTGCAAAGAGCATCGGCAGCTACCAATCCCTCTCCTGCATTTCTCATCAGCCCATCCTCTGTTACGGTGAGCGTCAACGACAATTTCACAGTGACGGTGAACCTTACCAACGTACAGTTCATGGACTGTTGGGAAGTCATACTCAAGTTTAACGGGACGGGCTTGAGACTGAACAAAATGTGGATTCCAGGCGACAACGTTTTCGCGGGTCATACCATGGATGCTCCTCCCCCACACACCAATTACGGCACCGACGCAATAGACGGTTCTAGAAGCGGCGTTATAGGCGCATGCACGATGGGTCAGGATTATGTCAACGTGACCAATGGTATACTCTTCAGCGCAAACTTCGCGGCGCTAAATGCTGGACAATGGTCAATCCAAGTGGCTGACAAATCAAACCCTCTCCACGAGCCCACGAGAAATACGTCTCCGAACCAAGGATCTTCCGGCGAGGATAACACCGATTGGTCGTTCTGGATGGATACGACTGATCTGAACTCGCACGAAGCTCTCGGCTCTAACTGCACCGTTTTCGCGGTAAATGAAGCGGTTACGGGGCCCAAGATTGGGACCGTTACACCGTTGAACAGCACATCTTTCCTAAGCCTGGAAAACTTTACCGTTTCCTCGACGTCCGACATTTCATCACTGTCCTTCAACCCCTCAATTTCAGAGTTGAGCTTCAAGGCCAACGTGTCCGCCTTCGAAGTCATGAACATCACCCTGCCACTCAGCATAGTTGAGAACAACAGTTTGGTCGTTACCGTGAACGAGGACGGCCAAAGCATGCCACGCTGGATCCTTGGGCCGGCAACGATGTGGTCGGTCTGTCCGGACCTAGGCCTGCACTCATTCACGGTGGACATAGGCTGGATAGACCCGCCGTCCACAGTACCAGAGTTCTCTCTGCCGACGATTCTATTGTTACTTGCCATGCTCACTTTGTTTGCTTTTGCTCTACACCAAAAAAGAGAACGCCCAAGAACAAAACTCTATTTCACAAAAACAAACCTTTAGCGCGCAAGCCCGCAGATGATGATGGACCGGTAAAAGCAGGTTTGACGGAGTGAAGTCAAATGAGTATTGACAGCGTCGCCAATCAGAGGCATATTCATTTGACGACCAGAGGCCGGAAGACTGGGAATCCACACACGGTTCAATTGATGTTCGCCCTGGCCGGAAAGAAAATCTACCTCAGCCACGAAGGCACCTACACTGACTGGATGAAAAACATCCTCAAAGACAGCCGAGTCGAATTCAAAATCGGAAACATCCAATTCAAGGGCAACGCAACAATCGCCAAGGACGGCGAGATTTTCGAAGTGGGAAAGCACGCTCTCTACCATAAGTACTACGGCAACGCCGACGAAGACACCATCAACGATTGGTTTTCAGAATCCACAATAATCGAGATTTCAATGACCAAAGAGGCATAAAGCACGAAGCCAAGCATCGTGCCCCTAGCGCGCGCTTGACGATTGTTCTTTTCTTTTTCGCCTCACCCTTATGGTAGCGTAGAAAGCAACCGCAGCTACGGCAATAACTCCGGCACCGATCAATGGGGCAATATAGTCGTTACTCTGCGGGCGCGCTGGGCCAAAGGCATAAACTTTGTCGTCAGATGAGCCTACGTAAACGATGCCATCAACAATGGCAGGAGAGGAAGATACTCCCGCGCCTGTTTTGTAGCTCCATATCAGTACTCCCGATGTGGCGTTCAAAGCATAAATCTTGCAGTCATCTGAGCCTACAAGGACAGTGCCATCCGCGACGGCAGGAGAAGAAAATACTTCCGCTCCGGTGGTGTAGTTCCAAATTTGGGCACCTGTTGAGGCATCCAAGGCGTAAATCCGGTCATCGGTTGAGCCCACGTAGATTTTGCCTTCGGCCACAGCAGGAGAAGAGGACCAAATGCCGCTGATCGTGCAGCTCCACACCTGCGCGCCTGTGGAAGCGTTCAAACTGTAAACCCTCCCATCTTCTGAGCCCACAAAAACCATGCCACCGTTAACAGCAGGTGAAGCCTCCACGGAATAACCCGTCGTAAAGTTCCACACTTCGCCGCCCGTAGTCTCGTTCAAAGCATAAACATTGTGATCACCTGAGTCAAAGTAGATGATGCCGCCAACAACAGCAGGACACGAGTACACAAACTGAGCAGTTTGGTAGCTCCACACAAGCCTCCCCGTGGTGGCGTTCAAAGCATAAAGGTAGCCGTCGTAACAGCCCACGTAGACTGCGCCATCAGCAACGGCTGGAGACCCCATATATACCCCATATCCACCGTAGGCTGCCCCGCCGAGGGTTGTAAAGTTCCATATCGGTGCGCCTGTTGCAGCGTTCAAAGCATAAACCTTGCCATCATCTGCGCCTACATAGACCACACCGTTTCCTACAGCAGGTGAGCACTCCACGAAGCCACCGGTCGTGTAGCTCCACACCAGCGCGCCCGTTGCAGCGTTCAAAGCATAGACCTTGCTGCCATAATACGAACACACATAGACCACACCGTCAACAACATCAGGAGAAGACCAAACTTCACCGTTGGTTTTGTAGATCCATGAGGTTTGGTTTGTAGTTGGTGCCGTTGAAGTGGAAGATCCACTGTGGGTCAGGTCATGGTGGAACATAGGCCACCAGTCAACGCTCATATTTGCTTGCGCATGAACATTAAGAGCCACAGCGAACATGCTGTTCAACAAAAACACGACCAATATTCCAACAGCCAATCTAGCTAGCATCTTTCCTTACCCCAATTAGCTCTTCGATTGCCAGAATATATAAAAACTACGACAACTAAGCGCGCGCTTTTCGCCGTTTATGAACATGCGCAGTTTGTTCAGTAGTTCGCCTATGAAGCCTTGCGCGCGCGCCTCACAAACATTACACTGACTTTCGTAGGTTATTCGCGTTACCAATGGCGGGTGCCTCTTCCCCCGATTTAGCCGGTTGAAGTGACATTGATGTAAGTTTCAGCCCAAAACGGAGCGACGTAATTGGACAAGGTGGAACTAGGGTCCGGTACGAAGGCGTCTACAACGTATGTGCCCGGAGTAACAAGCAAAGAAGATTCTGGATAAATGACTGTCTGGTTCCACACCAACGTTCTTGTCAGGCTTTGTCCGGGGGCAATCGTGAGCGTCGTCTGACTTTGGTTAACTATAGCAGTATACCACATTTGCATATCAACATCCGGTTCTGGATCACCTTCGACATAATGCGTGCTCCACACTTCGACTATGATGGAAGGGTCTACTATAGAAGAGAAAGAATGGGATATGTACCCCAGGTTCGTCAAGGTCACCGTGATGTGAACGCCTTCGGTCAGCGCGTAAACAGACTTGTCCGTTGAAACTGTGAAAGACCACTTCGGCGTGCCAATAACCCACGCCGCGTGCGTGACTCCCGAAGACGCGATTATCAAACCGAAAACGAGAACAAGCAACTTTCTCCAGCTGAGTTTTTGATTACTCAGCAGATAATCGAAAGCAAAAGCGAAACAAAAAACCCAACCAAACACAAGAATAGGATACGCCCAAATGTACTGCACTTCTTGGTAAACCGTCACCGCAAGACTTGCACCCGTCAAGATGCAAACATAAGCACTAAACACAAAAAGACTGAGTCTGAAGCCCATTCCCCTTCACTGTTTCACAGGCGTCTCCGAAAATTTAAACCTTTAGCGCACCCCAGAGATTGGAAAGACAGTCTAAATGGTTCGGCATCATCGGACCATTCTTCAAGGACTGAAAATGCAACCGAGTGAAGGTTAGCCCGCGCATTGACTATGCGTGGTTTGTTCAGTGTTTGTTGTGGCTTTTCTAGATGTGGGGGAAGAATGTTCCGGGAACTGCTACGTGGAAGAGGACTCCGAATATGATGCTTACTACGACGAAGATTATCCATGCCAGAATAGCTATTGCTATGGCGCCGAGCCAGCCCGTTCTGAAGCTTGCCTTGTACACCCATATCCAACCTATGAGAGCCAAAATCAGCGCGATTATGTATGCCGCTGAGCCGATTACCGCTCCCAGAAAATAACCCACTATAAACAATGTGACAACGTAAACTATCGGGCCAAACAGTGTAGCAAGCATAGCTTCGCCAAAGGTGCCTTTTCCGCCCGTTACCGCTTTGCCAGCCAACCACACGGGTACTGAGACTATTATCCACAGAATAATCAAGCCGATTATTGTTACAAGCAGACTCGCTAAAGTCATATTTCCAACAATCAGATTGCTCAACAACTACACCCATTAAGCTACATAGAAGCACGAATGACTATTAAACTTGCGTAGCTGCAGCGCCACAGCAACAGAGCAGCTGCTATGCGCGCTTTTATAAAGCGCGCACGCGCTACGCATATAGCATGTTACGTGGATAAGCGAATTGAAGGTGAATGAAAATGACAACAAAATTCTGGAGATATAAGCAGCCTATCGAGTACGAATTGAATCCCACGGCTATAGATGAAGGAAATAACTGGGTAACATTGAAACTGAAAAACATGGGAAATGAAACTCTTGAAAACCTTGACGTACAATTGCACTCTCTGGACACATACAATCTATTAGTTCATGGAACATCCGAGGGATTTGGGGCTGGACAATACCTATCGGAGCTGAAACCAAATGAAGAGAAAGAAATAGCTTTCCAGATTAACGCGAGCGGATCAGCCGACTTGTACATCACCATTAAAGGACGCAAGTATGGAAAATACTTCTGGTGGGAATCCAGTCGGACATACATCAAGTTAATCACAGAAAAAGCAGAAATCAGCAGCCTACTAGTACTCTCAAACCCGTATACGACAATTGGAAAGACCATCAGCGCCGAGGCAAACATTAAGGGCTTGAAAAAAAGTACCGGACTGAAACTGGAATTCTGGGTAGAAAACCCCTCAAGAAAGTCTGAAAAGCAGGCCACAACAGAAATAAAGGAACTCTCCGCCGGAGAGGAAGCCCGCTACACAGCCGAGTTCACGCCCAAAGAAACGGGAGACTACACGATATACGCGTATTTATACG
>Ga0181524_10000201_pt1 | contig 72193 bp, 60 predicted proteins | sample PEATcosm2014_Bin_34_FD_119761 | JGI IMG/M metagenome (GOLD analysis project Ga0181524, IMG submission 119761) | Peatland microbial communities from MTU Mesocosm Facility, Houghton, MI, USA - PEATcosm2014_Bin05_60_metaG | ecosystem: Environmental > Terrestrial > Soil > Wetlands > Peat | place... | reverse complement strand
GCGCGGCGATAGGCCTGATCGGCGTAATGAGCGGCCGTGCCTTCAGATTTTCCTTTGGCAAGTTCTCTTTGATTAGCATGCTTCCAGGCGCTCAGGCAGCGGGCGACGGCGGGGTTTGCGGAGGCTGCGATGGGTTCGTTTACCTCGTTTGGAGCGGGAGTGGGTTGAGTAGTTTCGGTCATCTTTGTTTCTCCAGAATTTATTGTGCAGGAAAATACCATAATTATCTGCAAAAGATCTGCCGTCCAGGCAGAGGGCGCTTGCGCGGCATAAAATTTGTGGTTTCCCCGGTCCCCAAATGCGAGGGACCTGGGGCACCCGCACGCTTGCGCGGCATGAGATTTGTGATTTCCCAGGTCCCCAAATGCGAGGGACCTGGGGCACCCAGGCATAGGGTTCATGGTCTCCCAGGTCCCCAAATGCGAGGGACCTCCACCCCATGGACGAAGACCTGTCCATGGGGACCCCGGACCTGGGGCACACGGCGCCATTAAGTTTGTGGTTTCCCACCTATTTCGCGTAGAACGAGGAAAAATGGGGCACGGAAAAAGGCCGAAATGTGCTGTGGAGCACGGGCACCCCACTGGGACCAATTACCATTGGAAATGAACTACTCTTGTTGAGATTTTTCGGGGAGACGTATATGTCCCGCATCGTTGAGATTACTGAACTTGCGCTACGAGATGCTCATCAGAGCCTGCTCGCCACCCGCATGTCTTTGGACGATATGATTCCGGCCTGCGAAGACATCGACAATGCCGGTTACTGGTCAGTGGAATGCTGGGGCGGGGCAACCTTCGATTCCTGCATCCGCTTTCTAAATGAAGATCCGTGGGAGCGGCTGCGCACCTTCCGCAAGCTGATGCCCAAAACGCGCCTGCAGATGCTGCTGCGCGGCCAGAACCTGCTGGGGTACCGGCACTATGAAGACGGGGTGGTGGAACGGTTTGTGGAGAAGGCCGCGACCAACGGGATTGACGTCTTCCGCATTTTTGATGCGTTGAATGACCCACGCAACCTCAAGACCAGCATCGACGCGGTGAAGAAGACCGGCAAGCACGCGCAAGGCGCCATCAGTTACTCCGTCAGCCCGCTGCACACCGTTGAGGCCTTTGCCGAGATGGCCGAGCAGTTGAAGGAGATGGGATGCGATTCGATCTGCATCAAGGACATGGCCGCCCTGCTGAGGCCGCAGCCCGCATACGACCTGGTGAAGGCCATCAAGAAGCGGTGCGGCAAAGAGATGCTGGTTCATGTCCACACGCACGCGACGACTGGAGTTACGATGGTTTCCCTGATGAAGGCCATCGAGGCGGGGTGCGACATTGTGGACACCGCGGTCAGCTCGCTGTCGCTGGGGCCGGGACACAACCCCACGGAAAGCCTGATTGAATTGCTGGAAGGGAGCGGGTACGAGACCCGCGTCGATTTGGAGCGGGTTCTGCGGATTTCGAACCACTTTGCGCAAATCCGCCCGCGCTACAAGGAGTTTTTCAGTGAGAATACCGGCGTGGATACGGAGATCTTCAAGAGCCAGATTCCGGGCGGAATGATCTCCAACATGGAGAGCCAACTAAAGGGACAGGGAGCGGGCGACCGGCTGAAAGAGGTCCTGGAGGAGGTTCCCAGGGTTCGCAAGGATTCCGGTTATCCGCCGCTGGTTACACCAACCAGCCAGATTGTCGGATCGCAGGCGGTCTTCAATGTTCTGATGGGCAAGTACAAGGTGCTGACCGGGGAGTTTGCCGACCTGATGCTGGGCTACTACGGCGCCACCATCGGCCCAAAGGATTCCGAAGTGCTGAAACAGGCCGAGGCCCATGCGAAGAAGCCGGCCATCACGGTTCGTCCCGCCGACTTGCTCAAGCCTGAGTGGGAGAACCTGAGCGCCACGGCGAATGCCCTGAAGGGGGCGAACGGCAGCGATGAGGACGTGCTGACCTATGCCATGTTTCCGAAGGTAGCGCCCGCATTCTTCGAGAGCCGTGCGCAGGGCCGCAAGAATGTGGGCAAAGACCCGTCGGGCAGCGCACCAGAGGCGAAGGCAGCGGAGCAGAAGGCTCCCGCGGCGGCAGGCGGCGGGACGGCGCTGAGCGGGAAAGTGAATTATGTGATTACGCTGAACGGCAAAGAGCACCGGGTAAGCGTGGCCGCGGAGAAATAGACGCGTTTTCGTCGTATCGGCGGTGCAGGATCGTAGTATCCCACCCTAGCCGCAAAAACAAGAACGCGGTGAGGGTGGGGCACCCAGGCTCTACAGGATTTATGAGTATGTTCTAGAAGCTATAATGCCGGCGGATTCAGGAGCAGGAATGGCAAAGCAGGAAAAAAGTCAGAAGACGATGGCCGAAAAGATCACCAGCCTTGACGCGAAGCGCGCGGAGCTTCAACAGGGCGGCGGCCAGGAGCGCATAGAGAAGCAGCACGCCTCCGGCAAGCTGACGGCGCGGGAACGCATTGCGAAGCTGGTGGACACGGGCAGTTTCCAGGAGATCGGGCTATTCGCGCTCCACCGGTCCACTTATTTTGGGATGGCCGACAAGGAGATGCCCGCCGATGGCGTAGTGACGGGATGCGCGAAGATTGAAGGCCGCCTGGTGCATCTGGCCAGCCAGGATTTCACCGTGGGGGGCGGTTCGGCCGGCGAGACGCACAACGACAAGGTGGTGGATATGATGCGCCTGTCATTGAAGACAGGCAGTCCGTTTGTCGTCATCAACGACTCCGGCGGCGCGCGCGTTCAGGAGGGCATCGACAGCCTGGCGGGATATGGGCGCGTCTTTTACCACAATGTTCTGCTCTCCGGAGTGGTGCCGCAGATTTCGATTATCTGCGGACCCTGCGCGGGCGGCGCAGTTTACAGCCCGGCGCTGACCGACTTTGTGATTCAAACTCACCAGGCTCGCATGTTCATCACCGGGCCGAAGGTGATCAAACAGGTTACCGGCGAAACCGTCAGCGATGAGGAACTGGGCGGACCTCAGGCCCATATGAATTACTCGGGAGTGATTCATCTTATCGCGCGGGACGATGAAGAGGCGGCGCACCTGTGCCGGCGGCTGCTCAGCTTTCTGCCCTCCAACAACATTGAAGATCCGCCCCGTTTGGCTTTTAATCTGCCGATTGAGTCCGATGCGGAGATGAATGGAATTGTACCGGTGGACAACAAGGCTGTTTATGATGTGCGCGATGTTGTAACGCGGGTACTGGATTACCGGGATTTCTTCGAGATACAACCGGGGTACGCCGCCAACATTGTGATCGGCTTCGGACGCCTGCAAGGCCGGCCGGTGGGCATTATCGCGAGCCAGCCGAATCATCTGGCCGGAGTACTGGACATCAATGCCTCGGATAAGTCGGCGCGCTTTGTCCGCTTCTGCAATGCCTTCAACATTCCGCTGCTTACGTTTGTAGATGTGCCGGGATTTCTTCCGGGAGTGGAGCAGGAGCGTGGCGGCATTATCCGTCACGGGGCCAAGCTGCTGTATGCTTACTCGGCTGCCACGGTGCCGAAGATCACAGTGGTGCTGCGCAAGGCGTACGGCGGCGCGTATATCGCCATGTGCTGCAAGGACCTGGGCGCGGACCGGGTGGTGGCGTGGCCCACGGCCGAGATCGCGGTGATGGGCGCCGAGGGCGCGGCGGAGATTGTATTCAAGCGCGAGATTGACGCCGCAGAGGATAAGGCAGGCCGCCGCCAGGAGCTGGTGGACGAGTATCGAGAGACGTTTTCCAATCCTTATGTTGCAGCAGGCCGCCGCCTAGTGGATGACATCATCGATCCAGCCGATACACGGAAGGCGCTGGCGGATGCTCTGGAATCGCTGCATACAAAGCGGGAACTGCGTCCCGGAAAGAAACATGGATTGATTCCTTTATAACGAGGAGCTGCGCGTGGCAGTGAATACAAAAGATTTGATTCAGGCTGTTTCTGAACGTCAATTGGCGATGGAAGGCCAACTGAACGAGCTTGCCGGCGCGGTTAAGGCACTGCAAGCTCGCGTGGCCGAGCTCAGCCAGCCTCCGGCATCATCGACAGCGCCGTCTTCAGCAGGAGAAGTGAAAACTGCTGTCTCGCCCGCGAAGGAAGCGGTTCATGGAGAAGTCACGCCCGAAATACTGGTGGTGATTGCCGCGGCCGTGACTGCATTTCTGGGCAAAAAAGTCCGCATCCGCTCGGCAAAGGTGCTGCAGTCGCCCTATGAAGTTGTGAATCCGTGGACACAGCAGGGGCGGGTATACGTTCAAGCATTTCATCATCTGCGATCGAGGAGCTGAGTCGGCAGAACAATCTTTAGGGAAGGAACACGTAACTTGAAGCTACAAATTTCAATTGATGGAAAGACCTACGAAACTGAGGTCGAGATCCTGGAAGATGACGCAATGCCGCGCCATCCGAGTTATGGGCAGCACATGCCGATTCACGCGACGGTTCCGTCGACGCAGGTTGCGGGCGCGCAAGCCGCATCGCCGGCGGCCAAGGAAGCCACGGAAAGCGCGAGCGAAGACAAGCTTTGCCGCAGTCCCGTAACGGGTATCGTGATCAAAGTGAATGTAGCGCCGGGGCAAGTTATTCAAGCCAACGATCTGCTCATGGTGCTGGAAGCCATGAAGATGGAAACAAATGTAACGGCGCACCGCGCTGGAACAGTAAAGAGCGTGCGAGTGGCGCAGGGCGACGCCGTTAAGTTGAATCAAGTTGTCGTTGAGTTCGAATGATAGGGTGAACCGCCTTCTTAGAGCATTGGCTAGCCCTATCGAAAGGGATATTCGTGAGCAGCGTTGATGAAGATCTGAAACTTGTTCCCGGAATCAAGTTCATCGATCATGTAGCCATCGCTGTGAAGCAGGGCGAGCTTGACCGCCAGGTTGAGGCCTATAAGATGCTGGGCTTCCGCGAAGTGCATCGGGAAGAAGTACGGGGAGCCGATCAGGTGCGCGAAGCATTATTGCGCGTTGGCGAAGGTCCCAACCTGATTCAGTTGATTGAGCCTCTGACGGCGGATTCTCCGATACAAAAACTGATGGAGAGAAATGGAGGGCGCGGCGGGCTGGCTCATGTCGCCTTTCGCGTGGAGAGCGCGCAGCAGGCATTCGACGCGATGAAGGCCAGCGGATTTGAACTAATCGACGCGGCGCCCCGCAAGGGCTCGCGAGGAACAACGGTCTTCTTTGTTCATCCCAAGTCGAGAAGGGACACTCCTTTTGGATTCCTCATCGAAATTGTCGAAGACCCCGAGAGCAAGTGAAATATGGCCAGCGATTATCTTCTCCAGGAATTTCCTCCCGTCAGCACTGAGCTGTGGGAGGAAGTTATCCGCAGGGATCTGAAGGGCGCCGACTACGCTACAAAGCTGATTTGGCAAACGGCGGAAGGGCTTGCGGTCAAGCCCTACTACAGGGCGGAGGACATCGAGGGCCTGGAATATCCCCATGCGGCTCCAGGCACTTTTCCGTATGCGCGCAGCGCTCGCGCAACCGGCAACTGGCGCATCCGGGAAGAAATTAATGTGGCCGATCTGGAGGAAGCCAACCGGGCAGCGCACAGCGCGGTGCTGGCAGGAGCCGGAGAGATCGCGTATCGCAATGCCCGATTGGAGAGTGCCGCAGACCTGGAAATGCTTCTTGCCAACCTCGAAGAGATTCCAGTGCATTTTGAAGATGCCGGCGAACCGCAACTTCGTCTTTTGATGGAGCGGCTGAAACGGCAGCACAGGCAATCTCCGGTATCGACCGGGTGGAATCCGTTGACCAACCTGGACTTTGCGGCGGAAGTGGTTGCTGCCGCGCCTCCCGCGCTTGTTCCCTTCAATATTCATGGCGAGGAGTTTGAAGAGTCGGGGGCGACGGCCGTCGAGGAAGTTGGATTTACCCTAGCGGCCGCGATTGATTTTTTGGCCGGGATGCAAGAACGCAAGGTGGACGTGAATCGCGTTGCGGATGAGATGGCTTTTACATTTTCAATTGGCGCCAACTTTTTCTTCCAGATTGCCAAGCTGCGCGCCTTCCGCATGATGTGGGCGCACGCCGTAGAGAGCTTTGGCGGAACGCGCGCTAAAGCGAAGGCGCACATACACGCCCGCACCTCGCGCTGGAATCAGACTGTTTACGCTCCCCGTACCAACATACTGCGCGGGACCACCGAGGCAATGTCCGCGGTATTCGGCGGCGCGGACTCCATCACCGTGGCACCCTTCGATGAGTGTTACAAGACGCCGGATGATGCCAGCCGCCGGCTGGCGCGGAACACGCAGATCATTCTCAAGCACGAAGCGATGTTAGCGCGAGTCGCGGATCCGGGCGCCGGGTCGTACTACCTGGAAGTGATTACCGATACCATTGCGCGCGAGGGGTGGAAAGCGATGCAGGGAATCGAAGCCGCCGGGGGCTATCAGAAGGCTGTAAAGGATGGGCTCATCGCGCAGGCGCTGGAGAAATCGCTGGCCGCCAGGGAAGAAGCGGTCACGTCTCGCCGCCGCATTTTTACGGGGACGAGCCAGCATGCCAACATTCAAGAAAAAGCATTAGAACGCGTTGACTTTTCGCGCATTTCCAATCAACGGCGCGGCACACGAGCGTATGAACAGCTTCGTCTGCGCACGGAGCGGCACGTGGCACAGGGCGGAAAGAATCCGCGCATTTTGCTGGCCGAAATCGGAGACGCAAGGATGCGCTCCGCGCGCTCCAATTTTGCCGCCAACTTTTTTGCCTGCGCGGGCTTCGATCTCGCCGCCAAGCGATTTTCAAGCGTCGAAAGGATCGCGGCGAGCGATGCCGATCTCATCGTGCTGTGCAGTTCAGACGCGGAGTATCTTGCGTTGGCGTCGGAAGTTCTGGCCAGGTTGAAGTCACTTAAGCGCGAGACACCGGTCATTATCGCGGGCAATCCCGATTCGGTAGAGCAATTGCGAGCGGCAGGCGTCGCGGATTTCGTTCATCTGCGAAGCAATCCTATCGAATTTCTCACAAAATGGCAGCAACGGCTGGGGATCAAGGGCTGATCATGCGTCCTGACTTTACAAAGATCGACTTGAAGCCCGCGTTAGAAAGCGTTAACGCGCATGAGATGAGTGAGTGGCTCTCACCAGAGCACATCCCTGTCAAGAGTTTTTATACGCGCGAGGATCTCAAGGGAGTTGAGCATCTTGAATATGCTGCGGGAATTCCGCCCTACCTGCGCGGGCCGTACAGCACGATGTATGTGATGCGGCCCTGGACGATACGTCAATACGCGGGATTCTCCACCGCCGAAGAGTCCAACGCGTTTTACCGCCGCAACCTAGCCGCCGGCCAGAAAGGCCTTTCTGTGGCCTTTGATCTTGCCACGCACCGGGGATACGACTCCGATCACGAGCGCGTAACCGGAGATGTGGGCAAGGCCGGAGTGGCCATTGACTCGATCCTCGACATGAAGATTCTCTTCGATCAGATACCACTTGGCCGAATGTCGGTATCCATGACCATGAACGGCGCCGTGCTCCCCATCATGGCGTTTTATATTGTAGCCGCGGAAGAACAAGGGGTTACACCGGAGCAGTTGAGCGGGACGATACAGAACGACATCCTGAAAGAGTTCATGGTCCGCAATACGTATATCTATCCGCCGGAAGGCTCCATGCGCATTATTGGCGATATATTCCGCTACTGCGCGGCGAAAATGCCGAAGTTCAACTGCATCAGCGTGAGCGGCTACCATATGCAGGAAGCCGGGGCCACAGCGGATATAGAGCTGGCTTACACGCTGGCCGACGGCCTGGAGTATCTGCGCACGGGAGTGAAGGCGGGCCTGGATGTTGACGAGTTCGCGCCCCGCATCTCTTTTTTCTGGGGCATTGGCATGAACCACTTCATGGAGATTGCCAAGATGCGCGCGGCGCGGATGTTATGGGCCAAGCTGGTGAAGACCTTCAATCCGAAGAATCCTAAATCGCTGGCTTTACGGACACATTGCCAGACATCGGGCTGGAGCCTTACCGCGCAGGATCCGTACAACAACGTGGTGCGCACATGCGTGGAGGCGATGGCCGCGGCATTCGGACACACGCAGTCACTGCACACCAACGCGCTGGACGAGGCGCTGGCGCTGCCTACGGATTTTTCCGCGCGCGTGGCGCGCAACACGCAGCTCTACCTGCAGGAGGAGACCGACATCACGCGCACCGTGGATCCATGGGCAGGTTCCTACTATGTGGAGCGGCTGACGCACGAGTTGATGCATAGGGCATGGGCGCTGATTAAAGAGATCGAGGGCCTGGGCGGCATGGCCAAGGCGATTGAAACCGGCGTACCCAAGATGCGGATAGAAGAGGCAGCGGCGCGCAAACAGGCCTGCATCGACTCGGGCAGCGACGTGATCGTGGGCGTCAACGCCTATCTCGCGCCCGAGGAGCCGCAGATTCCGGTTCTCGATATCGACAATGCTGCGGTGCGAGAAGCGCAGCTTAACCGGCTTGCGCAGTTGAAGCGCGAGCGCGACCCGGATGCTGTACGCCAATCGCTCGCGCGGCTGAAGCAATGCGCTCGCTTTGGCGAGGGAAATTTGCTGGAGTGCGCGGTGGATGCGGCGCGGCGGCGCGCCACCCTGGGGGAAATCTCCTCGGCTATGGAAAAAGTCTGGGGACGCTACGAGGCTACCACGCGCATCATTGCCGGGGTGTATTCATCGGGAAGCTCGAATGCGGAAGAGTTCAAGAAGGCGCAGCGAATGGTCACGGAGTTTGAGCAGGCCGAAGGCCGCCGCCCGCGTATTCTGGTGGCGAAGATGGGGCAGGATGGCCATGATCGCGGTTCCAAGGTGATTGCCACGGCCTTCGCGGATATCGGCTTCGATGTCGATATCGGCCCCCTGTTCCAGACTCCGCGCGAGGTTGCCCGCCATGCGGTGGAGAACGATGTACATATCGTTGGCGTCTCCTCGCTGGCCGCCGGGCACAAGACTCTGGTTCCGCAGTTAATCGAGGAGTTGCGCGAACTCGACCGGGATGACATTCTGGTGGTTGTGGGCGGCGTCATACCGCCGCAGGACTACGAGTTTCTGTACCAGGCCGGCGTTGCGGGAATCTTCGGGCCGGGCACGGTAATTCCAGTGGCGGCACAGCGCATTCTTGAGATTCTGAACGGCAGCCTTGAGCGGTTCTCCAATTGACGTGCTCCAGCAAGCCCGGTGAAAGGTGGCTTTTTCTTAAGGAAAAAGCCACTCATCATCATGCTTCCAGAGTATAGCTATTGGAGAACCGCTATGGTGGGAGGAAGTTCCTGATTGGCGAATCATGACGAGAGCGCACTGCGTATTCGTCCCGGATGCGTAACACCAGAGCCGCCGCGGGAGCTGATTGCGCGCGTCCCCAATCGCCGCCGCTCTCTCACGCGCCAGCAAATCGTCGATGGCATACTGCGCGGCGACCGCGCCCTTCTGGCGCAAGCCATTACCCTGATCGAAAGCACGCGCGCGGCGGACCGGGAACGGGCCGAGTTGATTTTAGAAGACTGCCTTCCTCATAGCGGCAACTCCATACGCGTGGGCATTACGGGCGTTCCTGGCGCAGGCAAGAGCAGCGTGATCGAGAGGCTGGGCGCTTATCTGACAGGCGACTGCGGGCAGAAGGTTGCCGTGCTGGCCATCGACCCGAGCAGCCAGCTTTCCGGCGGCAGCATTCTGGGCGACAAGACCCGCATGCAATCTCTCGCATCCAGCGAGATGTCGTTCATCCGGCCCTCTCCTTCGCGCGGCTATCTGGGCGGCGTGGCGCAGCGCACCCGCGAGGCGATGCTGCTGTGCGAGGCCGCTGGATACAGCAACATTCTCGTCGAGACGGTAGGAGTCGGGCAGTCGGAGACCGCGGTACACGAGATGGTTGACTTCTTCCTGCTCATCACGTTGGCGGGCGCGGGGGATGAGTTGCAGGGCATGAAACGCGGAGTAATGGAGTTGGCGGATCTGGTGGCGGTCAACAAGGCGGATGGCGCGAATCTGACCGCGGCAGACAGAGCCCGCAGCGAGGCGGAGAACGCGTTGCACTACTTTCCCGAACCGGCGAACGGATGGACGCCGCGCGCGCTTACCTGCTCGGCGCAAACCGGCAAAGGCATTGCCGAGCTTTGGAAGTGCGTGCAGGAATATACCCGCCTGACCAAAGCCAACGGCTGGTTCATCGGGAACAGGCAACAGCAAACGCGCAGATGGATGCAGGAGATTATCGAACAGGGATTGCGGCAGCGATTCGAGTCTCATCCAGCCATCCGTAGGCGCATGGAGGCGCTGGAGCGAGATGTGCTGGAAGGGCGCACAACCTCATTTCACGCCGCGCGCACTCTGCTCGAGATGTATTCAGAACCAATGCCATCCGGCGCTCACTGAGGTATGGTAGATTCAAGAAGTGACAGCCCTCGTGGAGAGATGGCCGAGTGGCTGAAGGCGCACGCTTGGAAAGCGTGTTTAGGGGAAACTCTAACGTGGGTTCGAATCCCACTCTCTCCGCCAGACATTGATTCTAAAGAAGATATGCCCACCGTTATTAAAACCTGTTACTATTATTGATGAACTCGCCAACTTCTCAGTATTTGTACTCAGGAGAAGAATATGGCGAACAAAACCTGCAAACTATACATCAGAAGAAAGTAGGATATCGAATTCTGGCGTCAGGAATACAACGGGAGTCGCCTTCACAGGGATCTCAACGACCTGACGCCGAGCGAATTCGCCAGCCAGTTCGCGGCTAGCCACGAACTAACTGTAACCTAACCAGGCGAAGACTCACATTCGTCCCGATACAAAAAGACTGGACACTTCAAACGCCCTGAAGACTAACATCTTTTTTGGCTCAGTTTTCTTGGCGGGTACCGGGATATCGCTGACCGGAAGGAGTACATACAACGGACAATAGCGGCGGTTACCTGGAGTTATACTCGTGCAGTTTATCGAGCAGAACTACATTAAGAAGCGACTTATGCACCTGAATGCGACCGTTGTAATCGATAAGGCCGAGCTTGCGAAAGCGGTTCATAAAGAAGCTGACGCGGGATCGTGTGGTGCCAATCATCTCCGCCAGGGTTTCCTGTGAAATGGGAGGAATAAAGATTTCCTGGTCACCCGGCTTGCCAAAATCAGCCATCAACAGGAGAATCCGCGCCAAGCGCTTTTCGCTGGAGTTGAATAGTTGATCGACAAGATCTTCCTGTGTACGCATATTGCGGGCCAACAAGAATTTCAGAAAGAAATCGGCGAACGCAGGTTCTTCATGCATTACACGGGTCATCTCTTCCCTTGTTATCTTGAGCGCCACGCACGAGTTGACAGCAGATGCCGTCGCCAGACGCAGTCCAGGAATTGAGGCCAGTGATTCCTCTCCAACGAAGTCGCCAACGGAGAGGAACGTGATTGTGGCCTCTTTGCCGCTTTGCGAAACGACGGTAAGTTTTGCCCGGCCGCTCTGAAGATAGAAGACGGAGTCCGCGGGGTCACCCTGGGTAAAAAAAGTCTGTTTCGGCTTTATGTCGATCATTCTTCGACCGATGCCGGTGTGCGTAAGAAAGGCGACTGGGTCGAATGTCGATTGGTTTACATCAGTTATTAACATAGAACCTCCTTGGAGGTGGTTCGGATGCAGGCTGTGAACTGCGGCGGATCGATTCAAGATCACGGAGGGGACACTTCAGAAAGGCACAGCATCCTTCGCAACATGGCGCAAACAGTGCATGGGGAAGCCGCACTTTTTACAGCCTGCCTTAAGTATTCTGTAGATGGAATTATCCGGGTATCGGGGATGCTGCTAATAATGAGGGGCTTTGTCCGGAAAAACCCTGACAAATGGCGCATGCGCGCTCTATATCGGGCAGAAAAGCTGCCGGAACAGAATCTCTACTGAGCCGGACGGCCCGGCTCACTCTCCAGAGTTTCCGGGGTTAATAGCCCCATCTGCACGGCAAAACGAACCACATCACTACGCGTCCGAAGTCCGAGTTTTTCAGCAAGACGTGAACGATATGTCTCGATGGTTTTAACACCCACAAATATCTGTTGGGCTATTTCTGCACTGGTGTAACCCCGCGCCACGAGCCTGAGAACCTGCAGCTCGCGTTGGCTAAGGATGTTTGCCGGTCGCTTGGAACCAGCTTTGCTACTTCTTTTCTTCAGCACGTCCTGGACGAGAACGCTGGCCAAACGCGGATCTACGAAGATCCCTCCGCGATGCACCGCTCGTATGGCGGCAATCAACTCCGCATCCACCGCTCTTTTTAGCAGGTAACCAGAGGCCCCGGCAGCCAGCGCCGATCTTAGGTATGCAGGGTCATCGTGCATGGTGAGGACAAGCACATGGGTTTCGCGGCAATCTCGCGCCATCTCCTGCAGCGCTTTCATGCCCCCAACCCGAGGCATGGTGAGGTCCAGCAAGGCCACATCCGGTCTCGTTTCCCGCGCCGTTTGAACCGCTTTTTCTCCATCGGGAGCTTCCGAGACAACTTCCATATCGGCCTGGGCATTCACCAGCATTTTCAGTCCTGCGCGGAGAAGTGCGTGATCATCCGCAATCATGACTCTGATCTTGTGTGTTCGTGCCGGCATTTCAAATGCTCCTCCGCCCCACTGAAGGCTGGAAGTCCTGGTTGGCAAGTGGGACTTGCACCAGAATCATGGTTCCCTTGCGCTGAGGAATGAAACTAACCGTTCCTCCCAACATTGCCGCTCTCTCTCGCATACTTTGAATCCCCAGGCGGTGCGAAGAGACAGCCACAGCCTTAGCGTCAAAGCCACATCCGTCATCGGTTACAGCTACTTCCACAGCGGTAGCGGAAAGGGTAAATCGAATGTTAACCGCCTTGGCTCCCGAATGTCTGGCCACGTTGGTCAAGGCTTCCTGAAGAATGCGATATAACGCGATCTGAATTGTAGAGGGCAGGTTGCTGAAATCAAGCTCATTGGGCGCGAGATCCACGGCGATCTTATGGGTCTTTGTGTACTCTGCAGCGTATCGGCTCAGCGCCACACCCAAGCCATGATCGTCCAGCACCGTTGGGTGAAGCCCTCGGGCGAGCCGTCCGACCTCGTCGATAGCCTGAGCAGTGATTTCCCGCAGCCAATTTCCCTGTTGCTTAACATCTTCTAGTTTCCTGGCATCTTCCAGGGTTCGCAGGCCGACCAACAGAGCGGTTAGCAACTGGCCGGCTTCGTCATGCAATTCGCGCGCAATCCTGCGCCGTTCCTCCTCTTGCGCTGTAATCGTATGTTCCAGGAGGAGGCGGTGCATCGCTTCGGCCTGCTTTATTTCCTCGGCCTGCTTGCGTCTCGGCTCGCTCAGATCGGTTATCACCATGCCCAGGGCCTGGCCCTTAAACCCACGAAACCGGTTCAGCGACAAATAGACCGGAATCAGCGTTCCATCCGTGCGACGCAGGTTGAATTCGCCTTTCACAGCCGCCTTCCGCGCACCGGCAAGCAAAGTTATGAATCTGTTTCGATCTGTTTCCACAACCAGCGACTGCACCAAAATTCCGGGAATTTTCCCAGGAGATCTGCCCAACATTTCTGCAAACCCGCGATTGCAGTAGAGCACTGTACCATCCCGTGACAGAGTCGCCGCGCCTTCGCTCATAGCCTCTACCAGCATGCGATAAGCGGGTTCGCCGCCTTTCAGTGAAACCACCTGTTCTCCGCGACGACCGGAAACCATCAAGGCATCCACTTCGCCGGACAGTATGGCGCGGAGTGTTTCCTCGGCAGTTTTCAGCCGGGCGCGGAGCTTTGTTTGCTGATTCAAAGGCATGGAGGCCGGGAGTTTACGCAGATCTGATTCGGATTTTTTATGAGTTCCTTGAGGCGCACCAGCTTTGCCGTGCAGCCCTCCCTGGAGGACTCGATCATCGGAATGCGCTCGCTTGTTGGACATCTGATATTTGAGCCCTTATTTCAGCGTATGGGCTGAAGATCCAACCCCACAATGACGCTCTCGGTCTTTGAGAGGTTCCCAATGATCTTCTTGACCGGCGGCGGTAACCTTCTCACCAGGGTCGGAATGGCTATGATCTGATCGCCCTTTGCCAGTTGAGGCTTCTCAAGCAGGTCGACGACTTCGATGCGGTACTTGCCCTTCAGCTTGTCCTCACAGATATTCTTGAGGTTGGCGATTGCAGTAACCGAATTAGGGGTTTGGCCCGCGATATAAAGCCGCAACCGGTAAAAGTCGCTTTTGCCGGCTCTGGCCGGACTCTTCTTTGCTGAACTCTTCTTCATGTAGGTGCTCGTTTTCTGGCCACATGGGCCAAACTTGCTACTCGTCCTCCACGGCTGCTCTAGGGCCTTATACGATCGTGGCTTGCGGGTGACCCTCCAGTACGATGCCCAATTTGAGGCCTCTCCTACTCACGATGAGCTCACGAGGTTCGCGCGAATGTGCCATGCCGCGGGATTTGAGAACGTAAAGTTCACGTCTCGGCCGTCCATTGGGTTTGCTATCCCGCAAAACAATCCAGGTGTCCATGAGAGAGGAAACAGCCGCCGCAGTTCTTTCCTGGGGGTCACCCGCGAATGTCAGATTCGTGAACATCGATGTGATCTCTTCCATCTTCAGAAAATCTACCAGGCGCACGAGCATCGATTTAATGTCATAACTGCCCGAGGCCGAAACCAGGTTGGTAATCGGGTCGATGACCACGATGGTTGGTTGAATTTGGGAGATCAGCCTGTGAATAATGGCCAGGTGTCCTTCCAGGCCGGTGCTGGTTGGCCGCATTGCGTTGAAGTGCAATAAGCCTTGTTTTACCCACCGCTCCAGGTTAAGGCCAACCGAGCGCATGTTGCGGAGAATCTGGCTGGGTGATTCTTCAAAAGTGAAATACAGGCAGCGTTCGCCGCGGGCGCAGGCGGCGCTGGTGAAGTTCGCCGCCAGGCTTGATTTCCCTGTTCCCGCCGTGCCGGTCACCAGCACGCTGCTTCCACGGAAAAATCCCTTACCCTCCATCATCTCGTCCAAAGTGGCAATTCCCGTCGAAACGCGGGCCGTGAGAGCTTTGTGAGTAAGTACCAGAGAGGTGATGGGCACCACCGAGATGCCGTCTTCATCGATCAGGAACGGATATTCATCGGTGCCGTGGGAAGTACCCCGATATTTCACGATTCGTAACCGCCGGGTGGAAATCTGTTCCGTTACCCGATGGTCCAGCGAGATCACGCAGTCGGCGACGTATTCCTCCAGCCCGTGACGGGTCAACGTGTCGATTCCGGCTTCCCCGGTAACAATCGCGGTAAGATTCTGATCTTCCAGCCAGCGGAAGAGCCGGCTGAGTTCAGATCGCAGTATCGACGCGTCCTCTATTCCGGAAAAAAGCGCCTCGACGCTGTCCAGGACAACGCGCTTCGCTTTGATCGTTTTGACAGCGTGGGCCAAACGGATAAACAGGCCATCGAGGTTGTATTCTCCGGTCTCGGCAATCTGGTTTCGTTCAATGGAAACGTAATCCACCAACAGCTTCTTGCGTTTGGCAAGATTGCGCAAATCAAAACCCAGCGATGCGACATTGGCCGCCAGTTTCTCCTCGGTTTCCTCGAAGTTCATGCATACGCCAGGCTCGCCGTATCGAACCGCGCCGTGCATCAGAAATTCCATTGCGAGTAAGCTCTTGCCACATCCCGCGCGGCCACACACCAGCGTGACACGGCCTTTTGGCAGGCCACCGCCTGTGACTTCATCCAGTCCCTTGATTCCTGTCGGGACCTTGGCGAGCGAAGGGCGAGCGACTTTGGACATTGGCTTGGCGTGGGGCATAGCAAGCCTCCTGAGATTCAGGTCGGTTTGGCAGGGGAGCCAAACTTCGGTCATAGGTTAACATGACGAATCCCTTTGTGCCAATGCCCAGCCGCGCAGTTCTCCCGATCGCAACAGCAGGCGGCACAAAAGCGGGTGGAAGAGACTTGCGAACAGCAAGCTTACGCTCATTGCAGTCTGGGAAATTGATTTATGGATAAGGGTGCGGAAGCCATCACTTTGTATTGTTCAAATCTTGCCAAGCAGCAGAAGGACCACTACGATCGCGAGGACCAACCCTAACCCTCCGGACGGATAATATCCCCAGTTTCTGCTATGCGGCCATGTGGGAACCGAGCCAATCAGCACCAGTATCAGAATCACGATCAAGGCAATTCCAAGCATACCTCACTCCTGTGCGCTGAGGACTTCGAATAATCCTCAGACACTGTTTGCCTCAGAAATTACTTCGTCGTCCGGAGATCAGGTTGAAGACGAGAACGATCAGCGCTAAGACCAGCAGCAGGTGAATCAGGCCTCCGGCGATATGGAAGCTAAAACCCAGTAGCCATAGAACAAGGATAATGACAAAGATTGTCCAAAGCATAGTTACTCCTTGTGGATGTTGCGGGCGCTTGAGAGGTGCAAGGTGTCTCAGGCGCCCGCAAGAACTCACGTTTGATTATTAGTTGGAAGCAACAGCCTGAGCCTTTGCGTTTCTAACCGCTTCGAGGAACGAGGCAGCGGCGGCCGGCACGGCAACTTCGCCTTTGAGAATGCGGCTCGTAGAGACATCACGGCCGTAGATGGCCTCTGTGGAATCGTCGTCGCGGCGAATTGAAGAGCCTGTCAGAGTGAGTCCGGCAAAGGCTCCTCTGGCCCGCGAGTAGGTTAGAACCTCGGTATCCAGCTTCCAGTCAGTATCGGCGGATGCATGGCGTCCAACCGGTCCAGCTGCCGCGGAAGCATCCCCGCCCAGCTGAAAATTGCTGTTGATCAGATGCTGCATGCCCCGCTCATTCTGGATAATCATGACCAGATCAACGCCCTCGACGCCGATCTGCAATCCCCAACTGCCGCCGGTGATGGCGAAAAACGCTGGCGCGCTCCATCCGTTTGCGTTCCGGCAGGTGGCAACGCCTCTGCCATTTTGCGCGCCAAAGACAAAGCCGCCCTTGATCATATGCGGCACGATGGCCACACATCTTGCGTGATCCAGAACTTCTTCCGGAATGCCCTTGTCCGGGGCAGCCATAATCTCGTGTAATACCGCGCCGGCATGATCCAAACGATCTACAGTCGCTTCGCGATGCGATCCCGCCCAGCCGATGCTCGTCAAGCTGAGTACTGCTACTAACGTCACAAGTTTTTTCATGTGTTTCACCTTTTCTACCCATGCGCAGCTTCACCTGCTTTACGCGCATTCGAGGCGCACAAGGTAGTTTTCATACTAAGGGCAGAGTGTTGTTCCGTCTGAGCAAGAACGCTCAGAGAATAACCGGCGTGAAACACCAAGCAAATACCTTCTAAAAATATCTTTTCAATAGTGTGCAAAAGGAGACAGACTGCCCCCCCCCCCCACAGGCATGATTTAACTAGGTGTCGGTGCGAGTCAATGTCAGCCATGTGCGGCGGCTTCCCTTGCTTCACTGCTCCCGGCAGTAAACGATCCTGATGATTGCCAATGAGTCTGTATTCATCGGCGCAACTGCTTTTTGAGCAGCAGTGATGTGCAGTTGCGCATCCTTCCGTAATTCCCGCGTGATAGCCGTATGCGAGAGGAGACCAAAGGATGGCTGAAGTTGCAAAATACACCTTCGATGCCGGCGCCTTTCTGGCTACCGCCGGCCTCGGGCGCAGGGTCGTTAAACTGGCGCCCAGAGAGACCTTCTTTTCACAGGGAGATCCCGCGGACTCAGTCTTCTACCTTCAACAAGGCCACGCAAGAGTCACTGTCGTTTCAGAAATCGGCAAGGAAGCAACCATTGCGCTTGTTCGTGAGGACGAGTTTATAGGAGAGGGCGCGCTGGCGGCAATACCCGGACTGCGCCTATCCACGGCCACGGCCATTACAGCCTGCTCCGCGCTCAAGATAGGACGCGAGGAGATGATCCGCGCGATGCACGAGGAGCCTGAGTTCTCCGATCTGTTTATGAAGTTTCTGCTGGCACGCAGCATGCGCATCCAGGCCGATTTGGTCGATCAGCTTTTCAACTCCAGCGAAAAACGACTGGCGCGGATTCTCGTGCTGATGGCGGAATTCGGCCAGTCGGGTGAGCCGCAAGCGTTGCTTCCGAAGATCTCGCAGGAGACTCTGGCGGAGATGGTCGGCACCACCCGGTCCCGCGTCAGCTTCTTCATGAACCGCTTTCGCAAGCTCGGCTTTATCGAATACAAAGACCGTATACGCGTACACAAATCTTTGCTGAATGTGATTCTGCACGATCAATTGCCGGACAGCAATGCCGAAAAGCCGGTCAGCGATTCATTTGCAGGTTCTGCCCAAAATTGAACAGTATAGATATTCGTTGAATGGGATACTTTTCACACTACTTTTTGTGCAGTATTTGTGGGGTGAAATATGCCAGCTACGCAAGCATCACTTCTGATTGTCGACGACGAGCCTTCCGTTCGACTCACGCTGTCGAACGTACTTACAGAAGTAGGTTACCACGTGCGATCCGCAGAAGACGGCTTATGCGCGTTGCGCGAAATACGGAATGAGGTTCCCAGGCTGCTTCTTTCCGATCTCAATATGCCCAATATGTCCGGGTTCGAGTTGCTCTCTGTAATCCGGCGCCGTTTCCCCGCGATCCGGACGATTGCCATGAGCGGCTCGTTCTCCGGCAACGAGGCTCCATCCGGAGTTGCCGCCGATGGGTATTATCAAAAAGGCAGCAGCATTGGCGCCCTGTTGCGGATTATGGAAACACTGCCTCAAACAGAGCGGAATGCACACCCGCCCACCAGCCCGGACGAGCTCCTCTGGATTCATCACAACAGCCACGACTTATCGCCGGATGCATGCATTACGATAACCTGCCCGGAGTGCCTGCGTTCCTTCTCCCAGACTCTCGGCACAGGCTACCTGAAGCGCAAGACAGATTGCATCTATTGCCGCTGCTCAATTTATTACGCAATCGTGCAGGACGCAGCCCGGATGCCTTTGCAGGCATATCAGAGACAAACCGCAGCGGTACTGCGCTTTCCGCAAAGCGTGCCCAATCCCGGCTACTGAATTCAGCAAAAGAGAGAGTGACGATGCCTACCATCGCCGAACGGAATATGCTATTGCGCGCCGGGACTGAACTGCCCGGCGGCCTGAAACTGGCGACCGATGAATTTCGCGAGGGATGGGGGTTAGTGCGGACTTTCGATGCTCGCCGGCTTGAAAAACAGATTGTTCTGCGTGGATGGAATTTCATCAGTATTGCCGAAGAATCGCTGCGAAGCGGCGTGGGAGAAACATCGCAGGAAGCCATCGCCAGCGCGCTCCGGCTGGCACTTCGCCGTATTAGCGCACACTTTAACGCCGCAGAAGTTGAGCATATTGAGTTGACGCAGTATCCATGGTTCTTTCTGGCCAGGGTCAAGGTCTATCCGTTCCGCATTCAGCAAGGCGCGGTCTTGCCTGTCTCCGATACAGCCGAAGTTGTTCCTGTCAGCCCCCGGCAGAGGCGACTGCCCGCCCATGCAGAGGTTCTGTATCCGCATTTTGCAAGCGTTATACCCCAGCTCAAGGAAATGCTGGTTTTAGCCAGGACAGAGCAGGCGAGGCTGCAATGACCATCTTGCAAATCGCGGTTGTCCTGTACCTTTTTCACCGAGGCCTGCGTGTAGAGCAGGGGCCGTCTCACCGCCATTTTAGATCCCGCAGAAATAAGCAATAAAGCATGCATATAGACTGTTCTGACTTCCGCGTAGATCAATGTTCTATCAGGTAATCCAAGGAAGCGGCAAAGGCCCGCGTCTTCCTTATTTACTATGGTCTCAATAGCTCAGATAAAGGAAGTATAAACCGCTACTCTCAAGAACGTAGGAACGCTTGAATAGTATTCTCGCGCCTCTATCAAATCAATCAACGTTAAATCCACGGAGGTGGAACAATGAATAGGGATCGAGTGAAGGGAACTATCGACGAAGTAGCGGGAAGCGCCAAGCGCAAAGCGGGTGCGTTGACAGGCAATACGAAGCTTGAGCTCGAAGGCATGGTTCAGCAGGCAAAGGGCAAGGTTGAAAACGCCTGGGGCAAAACGAAAGATGCGGTTCGTGATACCGTTGCGGGCAGCGAGGTGCATCTCGATACTCACGTGACATTGAAAATGAAGAATTCAGCGGCGGATGCCGAATGCAAAAAGTGTAAGTAGGCATTTTGCCGCGCCGTAACTCTGACAAGCATGAAGGGAAGTCGATAGCCGCGCAGTCTCCATCTCGATGGATTCGATCACTGCTGAGATCGATCGGCCCCGGCGTCATCACCGGGGCCGCGGACGATGACCCCTCCGGCATCGCCACATATTCCGTTGCTGGCGCACAGTTCGGAACCAAGCTTCTGTGGACCGCACTCATTACGTGGCCTCTGATGGCCGCGGTTCAGATGATGTGCGCGCGTATCGGCAAGGTGACGGGACAGGGCCTGGCCGGTAACTTCAGGCATCGATTTCCACGATGGCTTCTACTCATTTTTGTCTGTACCCTGCTGGCCGCAAACACGATTAATATAGGCGCGGACCTGGCCGGCATGGCGGATGCGGCTGCCATGCTGTCGCGAATCAACTCCCACTGGTTCGTGGTTGTGTTTGCGCTCCTGATTTCATGGGCAACGATCCGGCTTCACTATTATCAGATTGCGCGTGTCCTCAAATGGCTGGTCCTTGTGCTCTTCGCATACCCCATTACCGCATTTATTGTGGGGGCCGATTGGGGCCAGGTGCTGCGCGATACGCTGGTTCCGTCGCTGCCGCACAGCAGAGCTGAATGGGAGACGCTGGTCGCGATTCTCGGCACTACCATCAGCCCTTATCTATTTTTCTGGCAGGCGAGTGAAGAAGTTGAAGAAGAAAAGTCGTCAGGCCAGAACACGCTTGCTCTGCGCAGAGGAGCAACTCAGGAGGAGCTTGAGCTAAGAAATATCGATGTAGGCGTTGGCGCATTCTTCTCGAACATGGTCATGTTCTTTATCATTTTGACCACTGCCATCACACTCAACCGGCACGGCATTACAAAGATCGCAACCTCACGTCAGGCGGCCGAAGCGCTGCGGCCCTTTGCCGGCAACTTCGCCGCGACCCTGTTCACCCTGGGGATTGTCGGCGTCGGGTTTCTCGCCATCCCCACACTGGCTGGATCGACCGCATACGCCTTTGCTGAAACTCTGGGGTGGCGCCAGGGTCTTAATAAGAAATTACGGCAGGCGCGTTGGTTTTACGCACTGATTCTGGTTTCAACGGGATTGGGCGTAGGGCTGGACTTTATTGGCATCAATCCCGTGAAGGCGCTCTACTGGACGGCGGTCATCAACGGATTGCTTGCGCCTTTCCTTCTCGTCGCGATTCTGATTGTTGCTTCCGATAAGAAGATGATGCAAGGCCAACCGAGTTCCCGCCTTGGATGGATTGTCGTCGCGGTTACCACAATTGCCATGTTCGCGGCAGGCGTTGCGATGTTTGTTGTGTAGGCCGCCGATCTCGCGGTATCCGCAAAAAAATGAGCAGTTGTGCACAGATTCGGCAAAGCATCCGGAAATATCTTAATTCTGACGCGCAACGCGCCGCCTTTCAATCCTCGCAGCTCCGATAGGCGCAGTAAAGTCGGGCAATCGAAGGACGATCGGCAAAAGGACTCATATGCGCACCATTCGGACTCTGTTAGTGTTTCTTGCATTGGCCATACCGGCCGCCTTATTCGGACAAATTGGCGTAAGGATCGCGATTGGCCCGCCCATGCTACCGGTCTACGAGCAGCCCCTTTGCCCCGGAGACGGCTATATCTGGACGCCGGGCTATTGGGCCTATGACGACACCGTCTCCGACTACTATTGGGTACCCGGAACCTGGGTAATGGCGCCGGAAGAGGGCTATCTTTGGACGCCGGGTTATTGGGGGTGGGGCGACGGCGGATATCTTTTCTATGATGGCTATTGGGGGCCTACCGTCGGCTTCTACGGCGGGATCAATTACGGCTTCGGCTACTGGGGCGAGGGGTACGGAGGAGGCCGTTGGAACAACGGACACTTCTTCTATAACAGCTCCGTCAACAACCTGGGTGGCGGCAATTTTCACAATGTTTACAACGAAAGGGTCGAGAACAAAAACGAGAGCCGCGTCAGCTTCAACGGCGGAAGAGGCGGAACCGAGTCGCGTCCAACCTCTGAGCAAGAGGCCGCGGTAAACCAGAGGCATATTCCGGCTGTCGCGGCTCAAGCTCAGCATGTGCAGGCTGCGCGTGGCACTCCGGAGCAGCGTGTGGGGGTGAACCATGGCAACCCGACAATCGCAGCAACTGCAAAGCCCGGAGATTTCAGCCAGCAGCACGGAGCGGTAGGCGTCAGGGGCACGGCAACTGAGACTCACGCCGTAGTCCATCCGAAAGACCTTCCTCCGATCGCTCGCCCCTCGGCAGCCAACTCAGGAAATGCGAAGGCGGACAGAAAGTACGAGCAGAAGCAGGACCAGTTGATTGCCAAGCAAACCCAGGATCGGCAGAAGCTTCAGCAGAAGCAGGACACGGAGCATCAGCAGAAGGCGAACGCCAACACACAGCAACTGGAACAGAAGCACCAGCAACAGACGCAGAATCTGGTGCAAAAACACACATCTCAGCAGCAGTCGCTACAGACTCGCCAACCTCAGGCTCGCTCGTCGTCGGGCCAGTCTCAGACTCGCCCGTCGGGAGGAGGGGGCCATAGGTAGCAGAACCGCTTTCTGTGAAGACAAGGATTGTCCCTTGAAGCCGTTCGCGGCCGGGCACCCTCTACCTGGCCGCGAACGCAGTTTCTGCATAAAGGTCTGTTCACACTACTCAAGCGGTGGTGGCTGGCGCCATTTATCTCACATCGAGAAGTGAGGAGCGGCGGATACCGATTGTATCCTAGCGACGATTGACGAAGAGATGGGGAAAATTGGCACTAGCTCTTCGGGCTACGGCGAAAATCGTGCCATACGGTGTTGTCGGCTTCGACTTTGGAACCACCAAAGCCTTCAGGCTCTGCCTTGTCTCCACCCCACGGATGAAGACTTATCCGCGGGGGCCCCGGTCTGGCCCGATGTTCACAAGCAGGGCTATCCTCCTGGGTAGTGTGAACAGGCCCCAGGCCCTAGAACCGGTCTCATCAACCATCTGCATAGACTCGCAGAATGCTTGAGCCCCGCCTTGCACCACCCCAGCGAGCACAAATCGCTTACCGGGGGCCCGGTTGTTGGCGGGACTCAAAGTCGTCGAAATGATCCCTTTGGCATTTATGAGACCGGTTGTAGTTGGAATGAGCCGTAATAAATAGAACTATAGTTGTAAGTATTCCACCTTAACCGCACAGAACGTAGTGACTGTGGGGAACCCTCATTGTTGGGGCACTTGCTTTCATGAATACTTGCCCGGGGTGAAATTCGTTTTGCCGCCGAAGCAGGCCTGCAGACCTGCTCCGGCGCTTTAATTACTACTTTTTGGGCGTTGCGTTCTTATCCTTATTGCCGGGCGTCAGATTCCTTCTGTCTAGAAGAGGCAGGAAATCGGCTGCGTTGATCGGATACCAGCGCGTCGATTGTTGGCCTGTAGTGCTCAGGGTAACGTCGACTCGGCGGTTTTTTGCCAGAACAAAGACGGGCAGTTCGTTAAGTAATTTCTCCCGATCCACGTCTGTCAACTCAGGATTCTGCTTGATCGCATCTTCCACCTGGGCTTTGGTGAGGTCATCCCCGCTGCCAAGGCCGACAGTTTTAATTTTGGCTTCGGGAATACCCTGTTCCACCAGGAAGAGTTTGACGCGAGTAACACGGCGTTCGGAAAGCGCCTGGTTATACTCCACTGGCCCGCGCACATCCGCATGTCCAGTCAGGGTCAGGTAGGCATCCGGTTTTAATTCCATGTACCTCTTAAAGTCCGTCGCCAGGGTGGTTATAGTTTTCTCCTGGCTGGCCAACAGGCCGCCATTGGGTCTTTCGATCCTGGGCTCATCCGTCTGGAAATATACGCTGTGCAGCGCCAATCGAGACTCGAGTTGCTGCACTTCCGCCGCCGCCAGGGGTTGAGGGACTACGACGTTCACGCTGGTGCCGGCGGTTGCGGTCTGACCCTTGTCGTCGACCACGTTGCAGGTGATGCCTACAGCGCCGGCCGGAGCGCCCGTCGAATCGAAGGTAGCCGAGGCGCCGGCGCCACTGATGGTCCCGGATGCAGTAGAGTAGCTGTAAGTCAGCGGACGGTTCTGCGGGCTCACTCCTGCGGCGGTAATCACGCTCTTGTCGCCAATGTTGACGGTGCTGGGAACGGCCGCGCAACTGACGGTCGGCGGTTCAAACGCCTTTACAACATACGGAGCGGTGGCGTCCGCATTCTCGCTCGGCTTGTCGCCCTCGGAAACATGGCACTTGAGCGTATAGGCGCCAGGTGCGATATTCGTCGTGTCGATCTTCGCGGTGTTGGAGACCCCAGTCACCGTTCCGCCATCCACTTGCCATGTGTAAACATCCGTCTTGGCGGGGTTCAGATTCAGAGCCGTGCCCGAGGCTGCAATCGGTTCTCCGGGGAACACGGATGATGGGTTGACCGAGCAGGAATAAGTTACCGGCGCGGGAGGCGGCAGCGGGGGAGCCGCATTTCCACCGAAGCGGAAGACAATTCCGGAGGACAGGCGCATGTCATTCTGCGACGCGGTTAACCCGGTGGAGTAATCCTGGAACCTGGTCATCAGGTATTCGGCCTGAATCAGACGGATGGCAAAGTGACGCCGCACTCTGATGTCCAGGCCGCCTCCAGCGGTCCAGGCAAACGTATTCTGGGAAGGGAGGAACGTGCAGCTGAATGTGCAATTGGCTAGAGTCACTTCATTGGCGTGCATTTCGCCAAACAGAGCCTGGACAAAGGGAGTGACTCTGCCGTGGTTGCGGAAGGAAATGCGCGGACCAAAGAGATAGCTGAAGGCGCCCACGTTTGCATTGTCCACGTCAACCGTACCCACATATCCGCCCTGGAATCTCATCTCCGAGTTTGTGTAAGCGCCAAAGTCGCCTACGATCCCCAGATAGCGGTTGAAGTTCAAAGCCAGGGATGTGCTACCGCCATTCATCCACATCAGCCGGTTTCCGGCGGCCGGCGCGGGCACAGCGCGCAGATAGGAGTAGCCCACAAACAGTTCAGCCTTGGGAGTGCCCAGGTTCCGGCCGCCCGCATTCAGCGTGGCTGTCGCGGCCTGAGCAGCGGCCTCGCCTGCGTGGAGCAAGAACGCAGGCATGATGAAAACAGCAACTACCGCTGTGGCAATCATCCTTAAACTCGATCTCATTGTCGTCTCCTGAACTGCGCGTCGCAATTATCAAAAGCCTCAGCGCCGGATGAACTCGACGCGAAAAGAACACGCCAGACCCCATATCTCCTGAACCTGGCTGAGACCGTCCTGGGGAGGGCGGTCTCAGCCGGAATCTTACGGTGCGGGCGGTACATTGATGACGGTGTTCACCAGCGTGGTCGATGCACTCGGACTACTCAAACCCAAACTAATCAGCCTGCCGTTGATCGTCGTTACCGTGACAATTCCGGAAGTCCCAGTCGAGATCGACGCATCGGCGAGGACGGTTCCATTGAAGGTCCCGCCTCCCGCCCCGTTGATGGTCGCGGCGGCCGCGCACACCCAGAAGATGTGGCTGGCCTGGGCGCCGCCTTCCAGGATGACATTTCGAGGATGCCCTGCCTCGCCTACGGTGAGAGCCGATCCGACCTGGAAGACAAAGTACGCATTGGGATCGCCCTGAGCGTCGAGATAAAGATCACCCGAGGTTATATCAACTGTGCTTGCGGACCAGTAGACGCCAGGGTAAAGGGTTGTACCGCCCAAATCGGCGGATATCGTGTTGGAGCCTTGCGGAGCGGCGGGTGTGGTGCCTGTGGCGGGGTTGGTGTTGCTTTGAAGAGCGTTGTAAGCGGCTAGAGCTTCCGACGCAGCTTCGGTCGCGATGGTGTCTGTAGCGGCGGTTCCTTCATTGGGGCACCCAATGGTAGGAGGTGGCGTATCTGTGTAGATCACTCCAGTCACCAGCCCTATATTGGATAACGTTTCCGTATACGTGCATCCCGTTGTGCTACCAGCTGCTGAGATCACCGGTAAAACGGTGTCATCGTGGAATCCGGTTACCAGGGTAGAGGCGGCCGTGGTCCCGATATCTCCATTGATCACCGTTGAGGTTCCCATGTTGGTCATCCCCCCGGAGCCGCCAAAACCGCCAAACGGCGTTATGGTCGGTCCAAGGACGACTGGCGGCGTAATCGTTGACGTGCCGGTCTGGAAGATCCAGGGATTCGTATAAGGGGATGTGGGCGAGCTCCCCAGCGGATTGCCTGCCAGGTCCGTTGCTCCCGTGGTCACTACCGCAGTGTAATAGCTGCTGGCTACGAGCAGGTTGGTGGGCGTGAGTGTGGCAATGAAGTTTACCGGATCATAGGTGATGGTTGCCTGCAGCGGAGTTCCGGTCGTGACGTTATTACCCGCATAAAGTTGGTAGGTTGCATTGGTGAGGGTCAGTGGATTCATCGCTTCGCTGAAGGTTGCGCTGATCGCCTGATTAAGAGCTACGTTTGTGGCCTCTACGCCTACGCCCGTGTTTCCGGGGACCGACATAACTAGTTCCGGCCCGATGGCGCTCACCGTCGCACCGGTCTTGAAGATCCAGCTGTAGTTGCTGGCCAGGGGAGTGCCGGTCAGGCTCTGAGCGGCGGTTGTGATAGTGGCTGTATACGTGGTGCTGGGCAACAGATTCGCTGTCGGCAGGAACACCAGTTCATTTCCAGTACCCGAGTAAGCAACCAGGCCGGCCACGGGAGTGACGACGCTCCCTACCAGGTATGTCAGCGTAAAGGTTGGCGGACTCGTCGCGGTAATCGTGGAGGGGTTCATCGCCACGCTGAAATCGGCGCTGATCGCCTGATTGAGGGGCACGGTGATGTCCTCGGGCGAAGATACAGGGATGGTTGAAATGACCGTTGGCACGACGGGAAGTGGGGCGGCGGCGGTGGTGAAAGTCCAGATATAAGTGGTGACCCCCGCGTCATCGCCCAGATCCAGCGCCCCCGAGGTGACGGTGGCCGTGTAGTTGGTGTTATACAAAAGGGGAGCATTCGGCGTGAAGGTTGCTACCGAGCCGGCGGGTACATAAGTGATCACGCCATTGATGGGAGTCCCAGGCACGCTCGTCTTAACCAGCAAGAAGGTTGCCGAGTTGATCGTGGCAGGATCCATTGCCTCGTTGAATGTCGCGCTGAGGGCCTGGCTGATGGGCACTCCCATTGCCAAATTGATGGGCACGGTGGAGATGACCGCCGGCGCAGGCGGGGGAGCCGCAACTGTAGTAAATATCCACTGGTAAGCGGCTGCCATCCCCGTGCCCGCCAGGTCCTGGGCCGCAGTGCTGATGTTGGCCGTGTAGAGGGTGTTATATAGAAGTGGACTTCCCGGCGTAAAGGTCGCGACACTGCCCGAGCAAGTGACTGTGCCGGTTACAGTAGTCGTGCCGGGGCCTTTGAGCGTGAAGGTCGTTGCAGGAGATTGCAGAGTCGAGCAGAGCATCGCCTCGTTGAATCTCGCGCGGAGCACCTGGCCGATGGGCACACCCGTGGCGTTGTTCGCAGGGATCGTCGATACCACCAGGGGCGCCGGTGTAATCGTGGTAAAACTCCACACGTAGGGGCCAATCAGCTCAGCGCCGCCTGGGGTCGCCGCCCCGGTGGTGATCGTGGCCGTGTAGGTGGTGCTGTTTGCCAGAGCGCCGCCTGTCGGCGTAAACGTCGCAACCCCGCCGGAGTACGAGACGGTTCCAGCTACGGCAACGCCGTTCGGAGCATAGACCGTGAAGGTTGTGGCGTTAATCGACGCTGCGCTCATCGGCTCGTTGAAGGTCGCACTGATTGTCGCGTTTACGGCAACATTTGCGGAGCCTTGAGCGGGGGTTACTGACACCACGCTGGGAAGGGTTACCGTTTCCTGACCGCAACCGGCCACAAAGACGACCATCAAGGTCGCCAGAATACTCATGAATCCGATCCTGAATTTGCGCATTTGAAACCTCTCGTCCGGCCTTGGTGGCACAGCGTCCAACACTCGTCAATTGGCCGGCTCGGATGGGAATGCCGACACAATATGAATATGCAAAAAATATCAAGAGGCAATTTGGGAGTCTGTATCATAATGCTCATTTTCTACTCGACTTGAGCAGAAAGTCGCGCGTTTCTGAGCAGAATTGACCATCTACTAATATTATTAGCAACCTGTAACCTCTTCTTTCTAATATACAAGCCAGAAAGAGTATGGCAGAGCGGCCTGGGGATCTTAGCTCACTTGAGTTGCTTCGTCCTGCAATGCGAGTTTCTCTGCCACATCGATCTTGCGAAGGCCGCGAATCTTCCATATCACAAAACAGAGACCGGCTACTATCAGGCCAACGAAGACGCTAAGCAGCGGAGTCGACCACGTCTGGAGCGTTCCAGACAATAGACGTACGATCCTGCGCCCATAGGTTACACCGAGCCACGCGATAAAGGTATAACGCAAGATGCGAGCCGCACCAAAGACGGCAAGGAATCGGCTACGCGTAACGCCCAGCGCACCGGAGGCGAGCGCAAATGGTAAGAGCGGAATCGGCGGAGGAAGCAAAGCGGGAAGAAAGACCGCGAGGATTCGGTGACGCTCTACCCATCCAACGATAGGTCCAAGAAGGCGCGCCGGCACGTAGTGGCGCAGCGCTTCTTCGCCGCCTCTGCGTCCAATGTGCCATGTCGTATATCCGCCTAGTATGCTGCCAGTTATTGCACAAGGAGCCAGCAGCCAGGGGTCGCCGCTGTGCGCTACAAGCCACATCAACAGCAGGTCCGTGCTGCCGGGCAAAGGTAGAGGAATAACGGAAGAATCGATCACCGCAACAGAAAAAAGACCTAGTGCTCCCAGGTGCGTGAGCCAGTGCGGCGCCAACGGCTGATGCATGAGCGGCGCCGACAATAGCACTAGTTGTCGAACAAACATATCATACAAGGCTGTCTCTAGATTCGCGTATGAATGCCAAGGTTCCGAAATAACTTCAACCTGCAGAAAACCTATTCTGCAATCGCGTCGTGCAAAGTGAACCAGTAATACCGTCGCCAACAAAATAAGCATCGAACGGGCCTAAGAGCAAACATAGCCAACAGGCCATCGAGCGAGCGCAACTCCGCTTGCTTGAATTTCACCGAATTACAGCGAGGGCACTTTCGCCGTATCCAAAGCAGATGCGGCAGCCAGTAAGGCAAGTTTTGTCTTATGTTACTCATTCTGCCCATCCATTTCTGTTATGCAGTAATGCACGCTAATGTACGCCTTCGTGTGCGCGGCTAGAGTTCGAGTCCAGCCAGGAGAGCAGACAGCGGATACTGCCTGTCGCCAAGGCTATGCTGGAATCGGCGGCTCCGTAATACAGATTGATGGTGTCTCCGTCCGCTCCGATGGTCTGTCCGCATGGAAACACAACATCCTTGACATCACCGCCGCGCTCATAACTGGCCTCTGGACTAAACACCCAGGAATCTCCACGCTGTAGGCAAACATCAGGCCGCTCCAAATCGAAGAGCGCCAGGCCCAGGCGATAAATACTTCCCGATGCCGTTTGCCGCACTCCGTGATAGATCATCAACCAACCTTTGGCGGTTTCAATCGGCGGCGAACAAAGGCCAATCTTATTGGCGTCCCACCATCCGCCCCGCCGTGCTTCGAGAATGATCTTATGGCTTCCCCAATGCCGCAAATCTGGTGAATAGGATATCCACATATGAGCGCCAAGAGCTGTCATGGGCCGGTGAATCAACGCCCAGCGACCGCCTATCCTGTGGGGCAACAACGCCGCGTCTTTATCCTCTGGAGACATGATTACGCCGTACCGCTCAAAGCTCCGAAAGTCCTTAGTGAGCGCCAGAGAAACTCCAGGACCGCCGCGCGCAAAGGAAGTGTATGCCACGGCATATTGCTCAAGTTCCGGGACGTAGGTAATGCGCGGATCTTCAATACCCCAGATTTCCTCTGGAAATTCCTTGGGATTCGCCAACAATGTTGGCTGAGAGTCTATTCTCCATCCATCCATACCATTTGCTGAACGCGCGGCACAAAGATGCGACAGGCCGCTGCGATCTTCAACGCGACAGAGTAGCAAAGTGTCTCCGTTGGCCAGCCGTACAACCCCCGCGTTGAAGACACTGTTGATCGGATAGGGCCAGTGTTCGCGGCTGAGGAGCGGATTGCCGGAATAGCGCGTAAATAGTGAATAATCGTCACATAATTTTGGCAGTTCCTCGGCGATAGACTCCGGTGATTTCTCCGGAAAGAAATTTGGATTCAATAGGAGACACTCATTCCATGATGCAGTTCGTCTGCGCTTGCCACTTTGGCCGTCTGCATTTCAAGCAGTGCCATGAGAAACGAGAGCGTGGATTCAGCTCCCTGATTTTCGTTTACACGGTCTGGATGAAGGCCATCACGGCATCCACCTGTCAATGCATCATATAACGGAACCTGCAAATCGTTCTTGCCAAGAAACCAACCGAAGACTCTGCGCGCTTCCTCAAGCCATTGGCTTTCCTCCGTCAGTTTGTACACCTCAAGACAGGCAGAAACTGTTGCGCATGCCTCCACTGGTTGCTGATCGAAGCGCGCCTTTTCATTTCCTTCAGTGAAGAATCCATTGGATCCTATCGGTACAAAAATCTCCTTATCGTCACGGTGTTGCTCGGCAACAAGCCACTTCAGAGAGTCCATTCCAGCTTCTATCATTCGCTGGTTGTCACTCCGCCATCCTGCAAGAATAAGCGCCTGAGAGAGCCTTGCATTTGAGTAGGAAAGACTCTTCTCAAACCACCGCCAGGTATCTGAATGACTTCTTTCATAGATGTCAAGGAGCCGATTAGCAAGGATATTACGCGCGCTCTGGATGGCTCTGTCTCCCGGAAACCAGTCCAGGTAGGCTTGCATACCCAGAATGCAATACGCCCAGGCTCGTGGACTGGTAAAAGTTAGTGTCGCAGGAACAGCCGCTTCAAATAGCCTCCCCGCCGCGCCTCTCAATCCCGCATTTTGTGAAAGCCCAAGCACCTTCCCTATCGACCACAATGCGCGTCCATGGCTGTCATCTGATCCAACATCTTCAAGCCACCTGCGGTCATACCCAAGATAGTTTCGAAACCTCCCGGAATCAGCATGAAATGCAAGCCACAAAAAGGAAAGGTAGCGGTGGGACAGATTCGGATATTCCCTCCTGTCCGCATATTCAGGGTTCTCGTCCAAAAGAATTGATACGACCAGAGCACGTGCGTTGTCGTCGGTTGTATAACCTTCCCGCGCATTCGGCACTGAGAAGATTGCGTGTTGCAGGATGCCGGTATCGTCAGTCAGGGTCAACAGATGACCTGCATTCAAAGTAGGAAGAAGGTCTGCCATATTCATCGCAGTATCGTCTTGTTGGGCGGCTCTCGGATGTAGAGAGCGTTCGAATCGCGCCCGCTGAAAACTCGCCATATATGCCCGCGCCGTATTTACCCATGTAGTGCTACGAGAGTGAAGGTAGGCGCGCTTTCGCATAGCGTGACACTCCGCATTATTCTCCAACAATCCCAAAACCACTTCTGCAATTGCGCCAGGATTCTGGAACGGAACAATTACGCCGCGATTCTCCGCAAGTAATTCCTTAGCGTGCCAGTAAGGTGTTGAGACAATCGCTTTTCCCGCTCCGAGCGCAATTGCAAGAGTGCCGGAGACGATCTGCGCTTCATGCCGGTAGGGCGTGATGTAGATATCGGCAGCGCCCACGTGTTCTAGAAGTTCCTCCGCATTCACAAAGCGATTATTGAAAATTACGTGATTGGAAACGCCAAGTTGTTCTGCCATTGCCTGCAGTTCTTCCCGGTAACGCTCGCCTTCGCGCCGGCGGATATGCGGATGTGTTACTCCGGAGACAATATAAACCAGATTTGGCTGTCTAGCCAGAATTGCGGGTAATGCCTGAATGACGTTCTCAATTCCCTTGTTAGGAGACAGCAACCCGAAAGTCAGAAGAACCGATTTGCCTTCCGTGCCGAACTTATCTTTGTAATAGTTAGGGTCCATAAAGGGTAGATCTGGTACGCCATGTGGAATCACGTCTATTTTCTCGCCGGGCACCGCATAAACTTCGCGCAGCATTTGGGCTGCCAGTTTGCTCATTACAACCATACGATCAGATAGCTGTGCAATCTCTTCAAGCACCATTCGTTGCTCCAAAGCCGGATCGCGCAACACCGTGTGCAGGGTAGTCACTAGCGGCATTTTCAATTTACGCAGCATGGTAAGTATGTGGCTGCCCGAGCTTCCGCCGTAAATGCCATATTCATGTTGCAGACATACAAGATCGTTGCCATTGAAGTTGAGAAAATCAGCGGCACGCTCATAGGAGGACAGATCCTCCTGCTCTAGTTCCAGGCGAACTTGTTCCGGATATTGATAGCTTGAATCGGGGTCGTTGACGGGAATGGCAAACAATCGTCCCTCTCCGTATTCGGTCGCGAGCGCCGTGCACAGGTCGGTTGTGAACGTGGCAATGCCGCACTCGCGCGGCTGGTAATTTCCAATAAACGCAATGCGAGTTGGCAAAGGCAGTTTGCACGCTTTTGTGGTGATATGCGAATGTGCTTCGGGATCTGGATTTACGCCAGGCTTTTCAGAATGCATCATCTCAGGAAGCAACATCATGTCCTCCTTTCAACTTCAAATCCGGCCAAGAACCAGAAGAATGACATTATCAACAGGATCAGTCCCACTCCTGCGCTCGGATAAAATCCCCAACTTCTGCTATGCGGCCATTGCGACAAGGCACCCATAAACACAAAAACAGAATTGTGATCAATATCGTTCCAAGCATATGTACTCCTCGCGATCCTGCAAACACCTGGGATCTCTGAAAAGTTGCCGCGGCCTCTTTCAAGGCCGCGGCGGTTAAACAGCCTTGCTAGAGCAGACTTCCCGTCGTTACATTCACCGAGCTGCCAATCGCTTCACCGGAAACAACCAACTCTACTCTTCGGTTTTCCTGCCTGCCCGCAGCATTGTCATTGGAGGCTACCGGCAACGTATTACCATAGCCCTTGGCGCTTACGGAGTTTGTCGCTACGCCCTGTTCCACGAGATAATTACGCACTGCGCCAGCGCGATTCTCTGATAGCTTCATATTCATATCGTCGCCGCCGACGTTGTCGGTGTAGCCGCCAACTTCGATGTTAAGCCCTGGGTAGGCAATAAGAATCCCGGCAACCTTTGCCAGTTTCTCCCGCGCTCCGGGCTTTAACGTGTAATGTCCAGTGTCGAACAATACATCGGACATGCTGACAATCAGTCCGCGCGCGCTTTCGCGGGTAGCAAGAATCCTGTTCAACTGCTCGGACAATTGCGCACGCATTGCAGCTTTGTCACTATCGGCCTGTTGCTCATTCATTTGAGCCTTCTGGGCCGCAATGCGTGACTGCTCAGCATCGGCTTGGGCGGATGAGATTGCATCGGCCGAGGCGGTTTGATTGGCGGTCAAGTCAGCCTGTGCTCTAGCCGTATCAGATTGGGCGGCTGTGACTGCCGCTGTCGATGATATTTGATTCGCGACCAGGTCAGCCTGAGCCTTCTCTGCATTGGCTTGCGCCACTACCGTATCGGACTGCGCTTGATCTTTCAGGCGGGTAGCGGCGTCGGTTTGGGCTTGCGATACAGCCTGCGCGTCGCTTGCAGCCTGGCGCTCATTTGCTAGGCGGTCCTCATCAATCTTTTTGACCGCGATCTCGCGCGCATCTTCGGCAGTTTGAACTGTCTCACGTGCGGCAGCAATCAGCGGCTTTCTATCGATGTGTTTGTCGATGGCGTACGCATTGGCTTGATCCATCAGTTGAACAGCATGCTGGTAGCTCGCGCTCGCATACTGTTCAGCTCCCTCGGATTGTGCAATACGCAGCGCATTTCGCGCTTCGTAAAATTCCAACGGAAGATTGGCGTTCAGAACAACCGGGTCGAACTTGTAGCCAGTGGGAATATAGCCCCCACGTTCCATCAGCTCATACTTCGCATTCACTGCTTCGGTGGTTCCTTTAGTATCCGCGCGAACTACGTTCTCGAGAACGACGACGTTACTGGGCTGCCGGACGGCGTAGTAAGGCTCCGCAGTAACAATCAGGGCGAATGCCTGGAGATCGGTGGTTGCAGTCAGCTTGCTTCGGTCATTGCCGCCTACCAGCACTTCTCCAAGATTCACTGGCCGGCCTTCGGGCGAAATCGCCCACAGGACATAAGTGAGATACTCGTTCCCGAAGGTTGTCGGGTTTTGCAGGTTCCCGAATTCAGCTTCGACTTCCATGGTGCCACGCTTGCTTCTCACCTTGGCATTTCCGTTAGCTGAAGGCAACAAGGCCGTTCCGGCGAAATCCACACTTGTGGCTCCGCTGCGATGTTGATAGTTGACCGCCTCGACCGAGCGACTAATAACGATCACGCGATATGTGGACACCGGACCTGCGGATTCGAGGACCATTGTTGCTTGCGGATTGGCTTGAGATAACGCGCTCAAGCTAAGGACACTTCCCATTGCGAACAAAAGCATGTGCTTCAAGATTCCTCCTACAGGCAGGGGTCTGCCGTACTGCGGTGGACATTCGTTTTTGGCGGGCACGATCTGCCAGGTTTCGGCAGGTTGGTTTTTCAATGCCCGACGCGGAACTGAGAGATGTAACCGAAGAGCCCGAACAACCCCATGAGCCATAGAACTACGACAATCACTACCACGCCGTTCAGTATTCCCTTAATCTGACCCTGCATGGGAATGAACCGGTTCACCAGCCATAGCAAGAGGCCCACTACGACAAGTGTGATTACGGCCGTAATAAGTCGTGGTCCAGCGCCGAGCTGAGAGATGTAACTGAGCAGCAATTCCTTGTATAAGCTCGCGATCCACAGGATTACGGCAATCACTACTACGCCGTTCAGTATCCCCTTGATCTGACTTTGCATCGGAATGAAGCGGTTCACGAGCCATAACAACAGGCCCACTATGGCAAGCGTAATAACAAATTGGTAAAGCGGCATTTGATGTTCTCCAATCATTTTGTGGACTTGATCCACACTCAAAGAATCTTCGAGGCGTTCGTAGATTCGTGTTGAATTGCTTACTTCTTGCCTTGGTTGACTACGTCGATCGCATATGCATGAAGAGCAGGCGTTCGTCTACGCAAGAATGTGAATCTCCGCTCGGTTCTTGTGCAACACGGACAGCTAAGAAAGCACACATCCGATGGCCTGCCTTAGCTCAGGAACCATGGAGAGAGAAGAACATTCAACCTTCTTCATCTGTATACTTTCAGAACAATAACGAAATGACTGAGCTAGAATGCTCAACACGGACTTACACGGGCCGCAAGTTGCTCATTCTTTATGGAAGCGAATGCCGCGGCATACCGCGCGGAACCCACGCCAGGTCTCCACTCAGAACGTAGATAGCGATAGCCGTAATCATGAAGACTGCGCCAACCCAGAAGCGCCAGTCGCGATGCATGCGCCTCCAGTATGGTCCAGGATCGGGCTCGCCACTATTGCTACTATTTCCTTCGCGGTTGTGTTTGCTTCCGGTCATCAGTTCTCCATTTCAGAAAATCCGAGCGAAGTTTAAGCAGAAGGCTTCTCTTGAGGTCAACATATTCTGGTTCCGCTTATCTCGTTCTTTGCTATGGTTGCTGAACAACCGCAGAAGTGACCTGAGTCGGCCTGTCGAAATCTGCTACTGGTGAGCTAGCAACCGGCGTCGGCTTATTCACAGGAATCTCGGTTCCTGCCGGGAATATAAGGATCTGGATTGAGCCCCAGTCTGCGTCCAGATTTGCACCTGTCTGCTTACCCAGACCCAAGGTCTTAAGCTGGCTGTCGTCAAATCCATAGTTATCAACCAAATACTCGCGTACCACCATGGCTCTGGCCTCGGTGAGAACCTGGTCCTTCTGCGTATCGCCTTCCATGCCTGTTGAAACCACTACTACAGCAAATCCAAATTGATTCCCTGCCAAATATTCGCCACCAGCGTTGAGATATTTATGATTGATTAGCTTGGCCGAATCGCGAGTATCGAAGAGTTGCTTGGCTGTATACGTAAACGCCTTCAGAGGCGTATCCGGTGGGAGCCTGATAATCTTGTTCGCTGTCAGGCTGGCGGAGTCTTCGTATCCTCGCTTTCTGAAATACCCGCTCAAGAGAAAGTTATGCTTCAAAGCTTCCATATTTTCCTGGAAGTCCGTCACGCCGGCCTGCGCCTGAAGCATCGTTGCGTGCAGGGTAGTCGTTGTCTGTTCCAGGTTGTTATAGAGTTGCTTGTCGTTAACCAGCGCTCCCACAGTTCCCTGGCCTGAGTCGATCTTGGCGCTAACAGAATTCAGATGTTGCGTGGCTTGCTGGCTGCTATCCAGCATTCCGTTCGCCTTCTTGAGCATATCCGCCATCAAAAGCGGAGGTTCACTCTCGATGACATCGCCATTCTTTACGTCGGCTTGTCCGGCTGAACCAAATGAAATGGCCAGGAACTGATTGCCCAGTACTCCCTCCGTTTCAATCGAAGCCACGGAGTCGCGCTTAATGATCTCGTGCGTCGAATTATCGAGATCCATGACTACTGTGACCTTTTCTCCTGGCTTGTGAGGTAAATCGATGCTATGCACAGTTCCGCTGTGAACCCCGCCCACCTGCACGTCGGCGCCATTAGCCAAACCCGCCACATTGTCGAATTGCGCTTTCAGTTGGTAAGTAGAGCGAAACAGATAGTTCTTGCTTCCGATAATGAAGACCCCGACAGCCAGAACTACTAGCGCCAAAACGATAAATGCCCCTAGCCGCGCTACTCTCGACATAAATCCTCCTACGACAGTTTCAAAAAGTCTTCAACAAATTTAATGTCACTTTGCTGAAGATCTTCAAACGTGCCTTCGATTACAACATTTCCCTGATCCAGCAGGGCCAAACGGTTCGCAATTGTTTTGGCACTGTGCAGGTCGTGAGTTACCACAATGGATGCCATTCGACGCTCCCGCTGAAGCTTGAGAATCAAATCGTCGATCTCGCCCGAGCTGATGGGGTCAAGACCTGCAGTAGGCTCGTCAAGCAGCAGAATCTCCGGCTCAAGCGCAAGCGCGCGCGCCAGACCAACGCGTTTTTGCATCCCGCCTGAGATATCGGAAGGCATCTTATCAAGGTTGCCTTCCATGCCCACCTCGAAAAGCAACTGTTTCACGCGTTTGGCGCGTTCGGATCTGGACATATCTTTACGATGGTGCACAAGGGGGAACGCCACGTTTTCAGCCACCGTGAGCGAATCATAGAGAGCTGCATGCTGAAACAAAAAGCCCATCTTTTTCCTGATCTTGCCCATCCGGTCAAGAGCCAGACCGGCGATATTCTGGCCATGAATGCAAATCGATCCCGAGTCGGGTGTTTCGAGGCCGATGATAATCCGCAGTAACACACTTTTCCCTGTGCCACTACGTCCGAGCACGGCCAGGGTTTCTCCACGGTTCACGCTCAGGCTAATCCCGTTGAGAACCATGTGACTTCCAAAGGTCTTCCGCAAGCTATTGACCGCGACAACCGGCGCACTGCCGTCTTCTTCAGATCGCTCTTGCTTCATCGCGATGTCATAGGTTGTGGCCATTCTTATCTCACAAAATGCTGCATCAACGGTTGAGGGTTAAGGGAAGACAACAAGAATGAATTTCACCAAAACAACATCGGCAAGAATTACGAAGAGCGATGCGAGAACCACCGAGTTTGTGGCTGCGCGGCCAACGCCTTCCGCTCCGCCGCGTGTTCGCATTCCCTGAAAGCAAGCTATAAGCCCGATAATCAGGCCATACACGGATGTCTTGAATGTCTGCGGCAGGAAAGAATTGAAGGTTGCTCCCTTGAAGCCGTCCTGGATGAACTGATGAAACGAGAGCGGATCTACCAGTGTTTGCGCAAACCAGCCCATCAATAGGCCACATGCATCGGAGACCAGGGTCAGCAACGGCAGCATTAGGATGCAAGCCAGAATTCTCGTTGCTGCCAGCAGCCTATAGGGGTTGATTGCCGATGCTTCGATGGCGTCGATCTGCTCGGTAACTTTCATCGATGCCAGTTCCGCGCCAATGCCGGCTCCCACGCGCCCACTCACTACCAGGCCGGTGATGATCGGACCCATGACCTGGATCACGGTGTACACGAGAGTGGCGGGGAACAGCGATTTAGCGCCGAATCGACTTAAGCTGTAACGCGCCTCCAACGAGATAATCACGCCGATGGCGGAGCCAGCCATCACGACCACCGGGAAAGACTTCGATCCAACCTCATCGAGTTGACGGAATAACTCACGCCACTCATACGGTGGGGTTACAGCTGCGCGCAATACTTGCCAGAAGAATATTCCCAGGTTGCCGAACCATTCAAATAATCCACCGATTAGTCCCATCGTAGAGTTCACTGCGGTATCGATAAGTACGGTCCGCTGTCCCGGGAGCGGCGGGCTGATGGCTGCGACGGTAGTGAATCCGCTGTTGCTCAATGGTTTGGACCTGGTTCTGGCGAGCCGTGTGCATTGTTCAGATGCATGCGTGAAAGCAGGGAGTGGGGTCCGCTATAGAAGAACTCCAGGGCAACATTCTCACCCGCAAAAGACAGCAGACTGTAGTTGCCCGTCCTAAACGCGTCCTTGGCGCCGTAGCGGTTGGGGTACCAACCATAGGTGGCAGTCATCGTGCCCGCATACGGCCCGACGAGCGCAGGGATGGAAAAGACACGGTGGCCATCTTCTCCGCTGCGCGCTGTCAAGGTGGAAACAAGGGCATGGCGCAGTCGCGGAAACACGCCTCTGCACTGACAGCGGTAGTACATCGCGTCTTCCTTGAAAGCCTCTGACAGTCCGTAACGCGTCGTTGTGGCCACCATTGCGATGCCGTAGTCGGACCCGAGTCGCTTGGTATAACCCTCAACGCCCTGATTCCACTCTGGCGGAGCATTGCTGAATTGGTTAATGCCGGCGCCGAACGCGGCTCCAGCGATTGGATATGGACCGTACGCGTCGAAAAGGTAGTTGATAACCTTTGTTTTCTGCGTCGGGCGCACGTACGCCGGATCAATCGGGATCGAGGTCGTGCTTGCTTGAGTGGCGGAGGAGTCTCCCTCATAGGGGAGTGATTGCGATTCTGACGTAACTGACAAAATTGCCAGGACTATAGCTATTATGAGTAAAAAGAATATTCGGCGAACCTTTTTGTCGATAGGCTCGTTAATCGATCGGAATCCGAGTACTCCCGCCAACTCGCCGTAGAAGGCAAGCAACGATTGCGAATTCCGTCTTCTCATGAATGGCGTCAAGGTTTCTTTTTCGGTCGGCATCGGCACCCCCTGATACATCCGGCACTTTCTGATACAAATGCGGCGTTTAGCTGAACCTTAATAGATGTTGACAGAGTATGAATCTCTTTGGATGGTCACATTTGCTCGCAGCCGTATGGAGGCATTTGTGCCTCACCCAAGTCACGCTGCACAAACATGACCTGCCCCTGTCAGCGTTTGTGACTGCGGATACATGTCCAAAAGAGCACAGCTTTTGCTCGCGAGATTGCCAAGAAGGTCGTCAAGCTGGTGCAATGTCCGCTCTTGCTACTTCGCTCAGCCAAGCCTGAGAATAGCGCGAAGAGTCCATCTAGGCATTCTATGGAATGGTGGTAGGGAAGGTAGCGGATAATAGGACAAAGTGTAACCCCAAGCATACCTGTCGCGCTTGAAACCTAATGCTGAATCTTGGTCTCCAGCCTGGAAGGCTTCTGCGTGACCTGAGCTGGCGTCGGCAATTGCGACCGATCCCAACCTCCACCCAGGGATTCAATCAGTTGAACCGACGCCGTCATCTCCTGCACTTTAAGATTCGTCAGAGACTGCTGGTTAGTAAGCAAAGTGGTTTGCGCTATGATCACATCGATGTATGGATCAATGCCCGTTTCGTATCGCCCCAACTCCAGCTTCAGAAAGATCCGTGAAGAGTCGACAGCTTCCTGTTGCCGCAGTACCTGTTGCGACAGCATACGAACCGCTGCGAGAGAGTCTTCCACCTGTTGAAATGCAATCAACACAGATTGACGATATGCGGCGAGATCTGCGTTGTAAGTTGCGATGTACTGATTTACCGTCGCCCGGCGCAGGCCCCCATCATAAACAGTTTCAGAGATCGATGGGCCAATTGACCAGAAACGGCTAGGCCAATCCATGAGGTTCTTGATGGCCGAACTCTCCATGCCGCCCGTTGCTGAGAGCGTCAATGCCGGGTAATAAGCTGTATAAGCAACTTTGATCTGCGCATTGGCGGCAGCCATATTGCGCTCAGCGGCGGCAACATCGGGCCGACGTTCGAGCAGTTGGGACGGTAAGCCCACTGGAATTGGCGGTGGTGCGCTCGTTCTTGGTTCGACCGGGATGGAAAACGCCGAGGCCGGCTTGCCGAGGAGCATGGCAATCGCATGTTCATACTGCGCGCGCGCAATTCCGATATTGATTGCCGCAGATTGCGCGCTTTCCAAAGTTGTCTGCGCTTCTATAACGGAGATCTGGTCGGCCACGCCAGTGTCATAGGCAGACCGAACAACTTCGAGTGCTTTCTTGTCGGCTTCCACTATGTCATTGAGGATTTGTTGCAGTGCGTCCTGGCCGCGAATCTCAAAGAAGAATTGGGCAAGGCTGGCCTGTTCAGTCAGCCGTTCATTTTCAAGGTCGGCCGCAGTCAATTGCGCGGTATATTGGCTGGCGTGCACCGCGTTGCGCACCTTTCCCCAAAGATCAGGCTCCCACGAAACATCGGCCGGAAGAGAAAACACCTGCGACTGTTTACCGGCTGTGGTACTGGAGCTGGACGCAGACCCGACATTTGATGATGTCTGTGAACGAGTGTAGGAACCTCCAACGCTTACTGTTGGAAAATAATGCGAGCGTGCCTCTCGCACCATGGCGCGAGCCACCATAAAGTTCTCGAAGGCCTGCTGGATATTCTGGTTATCGATGTTAAGTTGATCTTCGAGCGCATTCAATTCCGGCTCATTGTAAATCTCCCACCACTTACCGCGGAGAGCTGCATCCTGGGGTTGTGCGACGGTCCACCCATCGGCCTCCTTAAACTGCGCGGGAGACTCCTTGTATGCCGGAGGCGCCGTCATCGCGGGGGGAAGATACTTCGGCCCAACATTGCATCCAGCCAGCATCGCACAGAACACAGCGACGGCGAGCGCGGACAACGCCGTGGACAGCCTCCAGGATTGTACGATCGACTTTTTCATCACGATATCTCCAAAACCATCGTTTGTTAGGATGCCTCTGCGGTTTCTGGGCGTAAAGTAACTGGCTGTCTACCCTTGAAGCGCAGACGCAAGCGATCGAAGGCCAGATAGACGACGGGCGTGGTATAGAGAGTCAGCATCTGGCTGACAATCAAACCGCCAACTATGGTTATGCCAAGCGGGCGTCTGAGTTCAGAGCCGGTGCCAGTACCGAAGGCCAGCGGCAACGCGCCAAATAAGGCGGCCATGGTTGTCATAAGGATAGGACGAAAGCGAAGCTGGCAGGCCTCAAAGATGGCCTCGGTGGTGGTCTTACCATGCTCGCGCTCCGCAACAAGCGCAAAGTCGATCATCATGATCGCGTTCTTTTTCACGATGCCAATCAACAGAATGATGCCGATGATCGAGATCACGCTGAGGTCGATTTTGAACAGCATGAGCGCGAGCATGGCTCCCACGCTGGCCGAAGGCAAGGTGGAAATGATGGTGAGAGGATGCACCAGGCTTTCATACAGAATGCCGAGGACAATGTAGACCGCGAGTATAGCCGTGATGATGAGAAGGGGCTCGCTGGCCAGCGAGGTTTGATAAGCTGCCGCCGTTCCGGCAAAGAAGCCGCGAACGGTTTGCGGCATATTCAGCTTTTCCTGCATCTGGGCAACCATGCGTGTGGCGTCGCTCAATGACATATTCGTCGCAAGGTTGAACGACACGGTGACGGATGGGAATGAGCTGGTGTGATTGATGGTCAGCGGCGTGGTGCTCGCTTGCGCCGAGGTGACCGTGGAAAGCGGGACAATACCGTTGCCCGAGGTGTTGAGATAGATATTTTTCAAGCCGTCGGGACTTTGCCAGTACGGTGGCGCTACTTCTAACACTACGTAATACTGATTCAGTGGTGTATAGATAAGGGATACTTGCGACTGGCCAAAGGCGCCGGAAAGGGACTTGTCCAAAGATTGCGGAGTGATGCCGAGTCGCGCGGCGGTGGGTCGGTCATAGCTGATCAGTTCCTGCAGGCCGCTATTCTGCGCATCGCTGCTTACGTCCTGGAAGCCGGGCAGCTTCTGCATCCCCGCTAACAGAATGGGACCCCAGTGCGAAAGATCCTGCACGTTATCCGACTGAATGGTGTATTGGTACATAGCATTGCTCTGCCGTCCTCCAATGCGCAAATCCTGCGCCGCCTGTAGAAACGCGGAAGCAACTGGGAGCCGGTTCAGTTTGGGCCGCAAACGACTGATAACATCCGCCGCCGAAATCTTCCGCACATTGAGCGGCTTTAGCGCGATATTGATACTGCCGGTGTTCCCGCTGCCCGTATGGACGATGACATTCGCGACTGCCGGGTCAGCCTGGATGACCTTCTCGATTTGCAAAATCGAGTTGTCCATGATCGGAAACGATGAATCCTGCGGGCCTCGCGCATTGCCTGTCAGGACTCCCGTATCCTGCTGCGGAAAGAATCCCTTGGGGATGATGTCAATAAGATAGAAGTTCAACGCAATGGTGAGCAGCAGCAGAATCAACATGGGCGTTGGATGCTTTAGTACCCATGTTAGAGTGCGGCTATAAGAAGAGAGCATCCACGTAAATCCACGCTCGGTTATCCGATAAGCGCGGCCGTGCTTGATCGTCCTCTCATCCTTGAGCAGATAGGCGCACATCATGGGCGTGGTGGTCAGCGAGATCAGCATCGAGATAATAATTGCCGTCGACAGCGTGATAGCAAACTCGCGGAACAGCCGGCCGACGATGCCGGCCATGAGAAGAATTGGAATGAACACCGCAATCAGCGACATGCTGATAGACAAAATGGTAAAGCCGATCTCCTTTGAACCTTGAAAGGCAGCCTTCATAGGTGGCATGCCTTCTTCACGAAGACGCGATATATTTTCCATCACTACAATGGCGTCGTCTACCACGAAACCCGTCGAGATGGTCAGCGCCATCAGAGAGAGATTGTCGATGCTGAAGCCAAACAGGTACATGGCGGCGAAGGTGCCGATGAGCGAAGCGGGAACAGCGACGGTAGGAATGAGTGTAGCTCGCCAGTTGCGCAGAAAGACGAATACGACAAGAATGACCAGGATGACCGAGAGGATAAGCGTACTCTCCACATCGCTCACCGAGGCACGAATGGTGGTGGTGCGGTCAAGAACGATGGTGGTCTTGATGCCCTGTGGAATGGACGCTTCAATCGACGGCAATTGCGCGATGACGCGGTCGACGGTATCGATGATATTGGCGCCCGGCTGGCGAAAGATCATGATGGTGATCGACGGCGTGCCATTCAGATATCCTGCGTTGCGGATGTTCGACTGTCCTTCAGTAACGTCTGCAACGTCCGACAGCCTCACCGCGGCTCCGTTTTTGTAACCCACAATCAGCGGCTTGTAATCGTCTGCGCGGTTTATCTGGTCGTTCGTGACGATGTCCGCGGTCGTATTTCCATCTGAAATCTGGCCTGCCGGCTCATGAGCGTTCTGCTGGCTCAATACGGACTGAATGTTCTGGATTGTGAGTCCTTGGCTGTTGAGCAGAGTAGGATTCACTTCCACGCGCACTGAAGGGCCGGAGCCACCGCCGACCGAGACCTGTCCGACACCCTCGATCTGCGAGAGCTTCTGCGCGATGATCGACGATGCCTCGTCATAGAGCGTGGGCTTGTCGTACTTATCCGATGTAAGCCCCAAAATGATGATCGGTGCGTCCGCGGGATTTACTTTGCGATAAGTTGGGTTGGCCGGTAAATTTGCCGGTAGATAGGTCCGCGCCGCGTTGATAGCGGCCTCCACGTCTCGCGCCGCGCCGTCGATGTCGCGGCTCAGATCGAACTGCAGCGTGATCGAGGTGCTGCCCAGCGAACTCGATGAGGTCATCTCGGTGATGCCGGCGATGTGGCTGAACTGGCGCTCCAAAGGTGTTGCGATTGCGGAAGCGGTGATTTCGGGGCTTGCGCCAGGCAAACTGGCGGAAACCGAGATCGTCGGGAAATCCACTTGCGGCAAAGGAGAGACGGGCAGAACATTGAAGGCGATGGCACCCACGAGAATAATGCCTGCCGTGAGCAGCGTGGTGGCTACCGGCCGGCGAATAAAGGGGGCGGAGATATTCATGATTCCTCCGCCGGTTGTGGCTCGTTGCCGTTAACGATAGTCTTCGGCGAACGGCTGAAGCGCTGGCCGATGCGATCAAAGAATACATAGATGACAGGCGTGGTGTAGAGCGTGAGCACCTGGCTCAGCAGAAGTCCACCAACCATGGCGATTCCCAGCGGGCGACGCAGTTCCGAGCCCATCCCTTGTCCCAGAGCCAGCGGAAGACCCGCCAGAAGTGCAGCCATGGTGGTCATCATGATGGGACGGAAACGCAGCAGGCAGGCATCATAGATCGCATCCGTTGAGTTCTTTCCGTGCTCTCGTTCTCCCTCCATCGCAAAGTCGACCATCATAATTCCATTCTTCTTGACAATGCCGATCAGCAGAATGATGCCGATGATGGCGACGACGCTGAGGTCCTGCTTAAAGAGAATGAGAGCCAGCAATGCGCCCACTCCGGCAGACGGCAACGTCGAAAGAATCGTAATGGGGTGAATGAAGCTCTCGTAAAGGATTCCCAGCACGATATACACGGCAGCCAGCGCGGCGAGAATCAGTAGGCCCTCATTGGCGAGCGACCCTTGGAAGGAAGCGGCGGTGCCTTGAAAGCCATACTGGACGCTGGCCGGCATGTTCAGGTCCTTTTGCGCCTTCTCGATGGCCGTAATTGCGCCTCCCAGCGCTGCGCCGGGAGCTAGATTGAACGATACTGTCACTGCTGGAAACTGGCCCTGGTGATTGATCGAGAGCGGCTCAACCGTTCTTTCAATATGAGTAAACGCACTGAGAGGCACGGCATTGGAGGCCGCGGTCGAGGAGACTGCATTCGCGGCTGATGAAGCGCTGCTCGCGCCCACATTGGATTTAATCGCATTCGACGGCGTGCTGAGCACCGCGGAGGATGGAGTATATGCCACGGTCGTCGTGGTCGCATTTGAACCAGCGGACGATGACCCCGAGGATGCGAAGGACGAGGAAGCGCCCGGCCCAGAGCCTCCCGCGGAAGTGTTGGTCTGGATATACAGGTCCTGAAGTCTTCCGGGGCTTTGTTGGAAGTTCTGATCGGTTTCCAGAATCACATGATATTGGTTCAACTGCGTGTACATGGTGTTGATCTGACGCTGGCCATAAGCGTCATAGAGCGTGCTGTCAACGGTGGACGGCGCAATTCCGAGCCGCGATGCGGTGACGCGATCAATCACCAGCGATACTGCCAGGCCTCCGGTTTGCTGGTCGGTAGCCACATCGGCAAGTTGCGGCAACTGCTTTATCTTGTCAACCAGCCGGCCGGTCCAAAGGTTCAACTCGTTCGCATCCGGGTCCTCCAGCGTGTACTGGTACTGGGTGCGGCTGACGCGATCATCAACCGTGATGTTCTGCACCGGGTCCATGTAAAGCACGATGCCCTCGACCGGCTTAAGGCTCGTTTGCAGCCTGCGAATCACATCGGAGGCGCTGATGTCGCGCTCATTCAGCGGCTTCAGGTTGATGGACATTCTTCCGCTATTCAGCGTGGTGTTCGTCCCGTCCGCGCCAATAAAGGAAGAGAGGCTCTCGACCGCCGGATCCTGAAGAATGACGGCTGCAAGCTGCTGCTGCTTTTGCGCCATGGCCGCAAAGGAGATAGTCTCCGGAGCCTGAGAGATACCCTGAATGACGCCCGTATCCTGCGTGGGGAAAAACCCCTTGGGGATGACGATATAGAGGACAATCGTAAGCACCAGGGTGGCGGCGGCCACCAGCAACGTGATGGTCTGGTAGCCCAGAACAAACTTGAGCGTACGGCCGTAAAAGGCGATGACGTTCTCGAAGACGCGCTCCGAGGCCTTGAAGAATCGTCCCTGCTGTTCTTTAGGAGTCTGGTGAAGAATCCGCGAGCACATCATGGGCGTAAGAGTGAGCGACACGACGGCTGAGAGAATGATGGTGACTGCCAGTGTAACCGCGAATTCGCGAAAGAGGCGGCCGACAACGTCGCCCATAAAGAGCAGCGGAATCAACACCGCGATAAGCGAGACCGTGAGAGAGATAATCGTAAAGCCGATCTGTTCCGCGCCCTTCATCGCCGCCCGCATCGGCGTGTCCCCTGCTTCAAGATAGCGAGTAATGTTTTCGATCATCACGATCGCGTCATCGACTACAAAGCCAGTGGAGATGGTGAGCGCCATCAACGAAAGATTGTCCAGGCTATAACCCAGCGCATACATGACGCCAAAGGTGCCTACTAATGAGAGTGGCACCGCAATGCTGGGGATAATCGTGGCGTATACGTTTCGCAGAAACAAAAAGATGACCATTACCACCAGAGCGACGGTCAGCATCAACTCAAACTCAACGTCGGCGACGGAGGCGTTGATGGCCGTGGTGAGATCGGTAAGCGGCGTGACCTTGATGGATGCCGGCAGATTTGCCTCAAGCTGCGGCAGAATCGCCTTCACGGCCTTGACCACCTTGATGGTATTGGCGCCGGGCTGCCTCTGAATATTGAGGATTACCGCGGGCGTCTTGTTCATCCACGCTGCCTGCTTGTTGTTCTCGATGCCGTCGACTACCTGTGCAACGTCCGTCAGCAGGATGGGCGCGCCATTGCGATAAGCAACTACAACCTTTCGATAGTCGCCGCTGGTCATCAATTGATCGTTGGCATTGATCTGGTAATCCTGGTGAGCTCCGTCGAAGTTGCCCTTGGCTTGATTGACGCTGGTCTGCGTAAGCGCCGTGCGCAGATCCTCCATGTTAAGCCCGTACGACGACAGCGCCGTGGGATTGGCCTGAATGCGCACTGCCGGCTTCTGGCCTCCGCTGATGCTCACCAGGCCGACGCCGCTCAACTGCGAGAGCTTGGGCGCAAGGCGCGTATCCACCAAATCCTCAACCTGCGACAGCGGCATGGAGTCGGATGTGATGGCCAGCGTAAGGACCGGCGCATCCGCGGGATTGGTCTTGCTATAAACCGGCGGCGAGGGAAGATTCGAGGGCAGAAAGCTCTGCGAGGCGTTAATCGAAGACTGAACCTCTTCTTCGGCGATATCGATGTTCAAGGTGAGATCAAATTGCAGTACGATGACAGACGATCCGCCGGAACTGGTTGAGGTCATCTGGCTCAGCCCTTGCAGTTGGCCGAACTGACGCTCAAGGGGTGCGGTCACCGTAGTGGCCATCACATCTGGACTGGCGCCTGGATAAAAGGTCAGAACCTGAATGGTGGGATAATCGACCTCCGGCAGGGCGGAGACCGGCAACTGGGTATACGCAACGATACCCACCAGCAGAATGGCGGCCATCAACAGCGCGGTAGCAACAGGACGCTGAATAAACGGCGCGGATGGGTTCACGGAGTATTACCTTCAACAGCATTTGCCGGCGCCGCCTGCTTCGACACGACGACCTTACTTCCGGCCTGCAACTTATCGAAGCTGCTGGTGGCCACTACCTCGCCGGGGTTGATTCCCTGTGCCTCCGTCATGCCGCCGTCCGAAACGCCGGTCTTGATGTTGCGCACACTGGCCGTTCCGTTCGCAATCACATAGAGGAACTCCGCCTGCCCGTTGTGCTGAACAGCCGCGGTGGGAACCAGCGTGACGCCCGTATGGGTATTCACCAATAACCTCGTGTTGACAAACTGGTTCGGAAAGAGAGCACCATTCTTGTTATCGAAAAGCGCGCGTAACTTGACCGTTCCTGTCGTGGTGTCGATCTGATTGTCGATGGTCTGTAATTTACCCGTTGCAATTTTAGCGGTTTGGGAGCGATTCCACGCATCGACAGGCAGCGTATGCATTTGTTTCATCCGCGCCTGCACCTGTCCCAGGCTGTCCTCTGCAACCGTGAACACCACAGTCATAGGCTGTTCCTGAGTGATAACCACCAAAACAGTGGTCCCCGATGCCTGCACCACGTTTCCGGGATCAACGAGGCGAAGACCAACCCGGCCGGCAATAGGCGTGGTAATGTGACAGAAGCCAAGTTGCACCTGGTCATAAGTCACTGTGCCTTGATCGTTTTTCACCGTGCCCTTGTCCTGCAATACGATCTTCTCCTGATCATCCAGCAGTTGCTTGCTGATGCTGTTTCGCGACCACGCGGTTCGGTATCGATCCAGATCCATCTGAGCCTGAGCCAGAATGTTGGTGTCGCGTTCCAGCGCGCCTTCTGCCTGGGCCAACTGTGCCTCATAAGGTCGCGGATCGATGTCGATCAGCGCGCTCCCTTTCTGAACGAATTGCCCCTCGCTATAATGCACCGCAGTCAGGACTCCGTTGGCCTGCGCGGTGATGTAAGTTGTATAGACCGGAGTCACCGTGCCAATGGCATCGAGGTAGATGCCGATGTCACCTTTGGTGGCAGTGGAAACCGTGGCAGTGACAGATGGCTTTACGGCAGCCAGCGCGCGCTTGGCAGCCGCTGCCTTGGCGTTGTTATTGTGGATGACCACGATAACGATCGCGACCAGTAGCAGCAGCAGAAGCAGGCTTGTCCACAGAATCCAGCGCCTTCGATACCAGGGAAGCGGTTGAGACAACTGATGATCTGCGCCAATGTGGTGAACACTCGATTGATCTTCGTACTCAGGCATGCAGGACTCCGCGCCCACGCTGCTGGCAACGTGCTCCTCATAGAATCATCGAATTTTGTGGTGCTAGTATGCTCCGTTTTGCTCACTTTTAGAACACCCGCGGGCGCATTCAATGATTTTCTCAGCTTACATGGAGCTTATTTGACAAGTCATCATTCACTGCCCTGCGGAAGTCCGACCGCATGATCCTGACGCCCTTGGGGCTTGGGATATGCCTTTTATTACTAGCTTTTCAGATAACCTCGCTATATTAGGTTTCGATAATACTGTTCCATGTGAGCAGAAAAGACCAGACGTAAGCTAAACCCAAACGAGATGATTGTAAGTACGTGACTGTAAACGCCCTCATGCAATAAAGAGACGTTTTTCTGGGCGTTCATCCACCAAACCAGACAAACAGTTTAGAATGGGGCAATCTTTTGAAACACAGAAGCACCCGAAGTACATTTGACGGCGCCGCTTTTCTTGCAAATGCAGGGCTTGGCCGCAAGATCGTTCAATTGGAGCCTAAAGAGACCTTTTTCTCTCAGGGAGATGAGGCCAACGCTGTTTTCTACCTCCAGACTGGCAGGGCAAAACTCACTGTCGTCTCGGAAAACGGCAAAGAAGCCACCATCACGCTCCTTTCTGTTGGCGATTTCGTTGGAGAGGAGTCGCTGGCGTCCATTCCTGGATTGCGTCTGGCGACGGCTTCAGCTATCAACTCATGCACGGCGCTCAAGATCACCAGGGAAGAGATGGCCCGCGTGATGCATGATGAACCGGCTTTTGCGGACTTTTTTCTGAAATTCATGCTGGCTCGCAGTATGCGCACCCAGGCAGATCTTGTTGATCAGCTTTTCAATTCCAGCGAAAAACGTCTGGCGAGGATTCTCCTGATCATGGCAGAATTCGGCAAGCCTGGTGAACGGGACATCTTCATCCCTCCCATTTCACAGGAAACTCTTGCGGAAATGATCGGCACAACACGGTCGCGGGTAAGCTTCTTTATGAATCGCTTTCGTGCCCTCGGCTATATCAATTACAATGGCCGGATACAGGTAAATAAGTCGCTGCTCAATGTGGTTCTTCTCGACCAATTGCCAGATCATAACGCCCAAAAACCACTTCTTTCCACAGTCAGAACTGATCTGAAACTCGCATTCTCGAAAGTCGAAACCATATCTAAGCCAGTTATCCCGAAAGTCAAAGCAAGATTGAAGCCATTCATCCCAATAGTTGAAGCGGTAAAACGTAAACATTCAGCTATGACGGGAGATTGAGAAATCGGTTGAATCATGAACTAGGCGAACAATGATAGGACGATGGATCGATTTACCATTGTTATTGTCTGTGCGCATGAACAATAAACCGTTTCGGGGCTGCTCCAATATAGTAAAACGGATAGCAGGTAACGAGAGTTAGAGAGGATTCAGTTGTTGAGGCCAATACACTTATGTTGCTGGGCGATGTGATCTGGATCCAATCGACTTCGTACCTGATGATTCCAGCAGAGGTATGAAGCTGAATCTCGTCATCCTTTCGAATGTCTTTCAGCGCACGAAAGTAGGTATCCCGATGCCCGGCGATTCCGATATTTCCCGGCTCGCCGGGGAGCGCCGTCCCTTTGATGTGACCTACACCCAGTCGTAAAGTTCTCCATGTCGTCCCTTGCAGAACAGCCACAGAAACTCCAATCCTTGGAATATCAATTCGCCCCAATACATCTCCTTCTCTGACAGAAGGTGTGGTTTGCTCTACATTGTGCTGTTCTTCCACTTGAATCTGTTTATCCAGGATCGACAAGGCGTTTATTTGATATATTCTTGCGCTGATCATAGTAATCGCAACATATAATAGTGCAAGTATGCCGGTGATTAGCATTATGAGCCGCGTCCAGCGTAGGAATCGCTGGTTTCGCGTTGTGACATTATTATGCTTAGTTATGGGGATCATGGCCGGCCATCCCAAATCCAGGTACTGGAAGTATCGATGGTACGAAGTAACCAGCTCGTGTGCGAGCCGATAAGTGACCACGCTCCGGCGAACTAACCTTCACGTCAATAACCCGATATTCGCCATCCTGCTTATGATTCGTGGGAACGTAGGCCAACGTATACTGATTACGTATATCGCGTGCAATCCCTTCGCAGATTAAGGCTAGTTCCTTCGATGATTCTGGAAAAAATGCCTCGCCGCCTGTTTCTTTTGCAAATCGTTTAAGCACGCCTGGGTTTTGATCGCCGTCCATTTCATCGAAGATGCCGATCGCGTAGATGATTGCGCCGGAATGCCTGGCCATTTCAATAACCTGGGCAAGATTATGCTTACTAGCGTTATCGCCGCCATCGCTGATTAGGATAAGAACTTTCTTGTCGCAACTGCCTTGTTGAAGATGATCGAGTGCCGTGGCTATCGCATCGTAAAGAGCGGTTTCCCCAATTGCCTTAACATCAGAAAGCCCGAGCTGCAACTGATCCGGTTTGTCTGTGAACAGAATCCCGGCTGGCAGGCCGTATGACACATGCTCATTAAAATTGACCACAAACATCTGGTCCCGCGAATTGCTTGAATGAGCAAACAACATTGCCGCGGCTATCACATCCGTGCGCTTCGATGCCATGCTTCCGCTATTATCGATCACCAGGCCAGCTGTAACCGGGAGATCTTCATGGCTGAAATCCTTGATATGTTGAAGTACGTGATCCTCATAGACCTGAAAATCTTCTTTATCGAGCCCGGAAACAAGCGCGTAGTGACGGTCCACGACCGTCGCGCTCAAGATAACCAGATTTGTGTTCACTCTGAGTCTGTAGCCGTCGCTTGACGGACTCTGTGAATAAGAAGATAAAACTTGGGACCACACACTATTAGGTAATGCAATTAATACAGCAAGAGCAATCAGGCACAAAAGCAAATAATTCCCTGTCAATACAATGCACATACCTGTCCAGAATTTCCCCTGAGTAGACAAGCCGGCGCTTTTCTCTAGTTGTCTCTTGAAAGTGGTCATCTCCGTCATCTGTCTTGTCCTTTATCTTGGCCTAACGCAATTCCGCAATCAATCTACAAGCGTGCTCCAAGGAAAAAGTGAGGCGATGCTCTCGCACCGCCTCATATACTGAGTCGCGCTCCAGAATTAGACAGACTTCTTGAGAAGGCCGGTGACCAGAAAGCCGGCGCCCAATAACATCAGTCCAGACAGTCCAATCAAGCCAAGATCGCTGGCGGTTGCCGGCAAAGATGCGACTTCCACGGGTGCTGGCGCAGCAGCAGCCGCTACGACAGGCGCAGGAGGCGGTTCAACGACCTGCGCGGTTTCAACTGTTTCGCCGGCCGGGGTGACTGCCTCGACGGGCGCCGTCTTTAAAACCTCGACGGGCGCGGCCGTTAATGCGATGGGGGTTGATAGCACAGTCTCATTGGTTTCCTGGGCCAGTTGGATGGCTTTGGGCTTGTCATAAACAAATTGCTCGCCCCATTCACGGCCTGGATAGAACCAAGCCTTTAGAGCCTCAGGCTGTCCGGCAGGCCGCTCGCTAAAGGTTATGACCGTTTTGTTGGTGGACTTCAGACGATAGTTGGGCATTGCGACGATGAGGGTGAAGACATGGGTTTCGTCCTGGTTCGAGATCTGGACGATATGGCTGTACGCTCCTGGATGGATGACCTGGAAAACATAGGTCCCCGCGGGCAATATCTGGGCGCCAGTGCCCCCAACTTCGATTGGTGCGCTAAATGTGACGATAGACTTTCTGTTTTCATCATCGGCCTTCGCTTTCGGCGCGACGAGCAAGCAGAGCACGGTAAGGCACAGTCCTGTTCCTAAGCCTTTGAGCAGTGTCATTGTTTTTCCATTACTTCCTCCGACCCACTTGCACGGCGGTTAAAATGCGGCCTCTGTATGTTGTCGGGTTCATAAGAGTTCGCATGCCGGAGACTCCGGCAGCCTTCTATCCCGTGGCGTGTACTATATGTCAGTATTTCCTGTCGATCATTCAATAGCTGCCCAATATTGACCGGATGCGAATAATCCCTGAAACACAATGAGTAGTTATCGCGTGCTTCCTTTTGCTCAGACTTTGACGTTCCCAGAGGTTAGAGTCAGCAATGTAAGGGTAGATAGACGTTGGTCCGATCATGTTTCGGACCTTCTTATACAGACTTAACCCCTTATGGTGTCTGCTGTTGACAAGCTGTTCTTAAAGGCAGCAGAGCATCCCACATAACACCGGTCACACAGACACCTCAAAGGGGGGTCTCATATGCGAGCACTCAAAACTCTTCTCGGAATGACAGCATTACTGGCGGGCCTGGCCCTGGCGCCAGCGGCTCAGGCTCAAGTCGTCGTTGACATCGGCGGCGCTCCACCCGTATGTTCGTACGGCTATTACGACTACGCGCCTTACGCCTGCGCGCCCTATGGTTTTTACGGACCGGGGTACTTCTATGGCGGCGTCTTCCTGGGCATGGGTCCCTGGGCTGGCTGGGGCTACGGCCACGGCTGGGGTAGCCATCGCTTTAGCAACGGTGGCGGCGGAAGCTATCGTGGCGGCGGCGGCGAGGCGGCCGGCCGTAGCAGTTATGCGCGCGGCGGCGGGGAAGCGCGCGCCAGCGGCGGTAGACAGGTTCGCGGCAACGCAGCTGCTAACCATTCAGGCGGCGCGCGTCCCAGCGCTGGTCATGCATCAGCTTCGCGTGGCGGTGCCTCTCACGCAGCGCCTGCGCGTGGCGGTGGCGGACATCCCAGCGGTGGTGGTGGACATGTAGGTGGCGGTGGTCATCGGTAACCTATAGATGTTGCATCAGGCAGTAGATGATGCAAAAAGCGGCGGGGCTTCACGGCTCCGCCGCTTGGCGTTAGTATGAACTGTTTAGCAAAATGTGGAGGACGTATATTGCCGTTGTCTTATAACTGTGATGATAGCGTAAAATATTTGTCGAGCGCGGTAAAGCGCAGTTGAGAATGCCTCTGTTTCAAAACAGCGAGTTGTTGCCACAGTGCGAGGTTTTCCATGAGAAGGCCGCGGCGAGAACAGACAGACCGGTGGCAGGCTTTGCGGCGGAAACGGGAATGCAGACTCCGAAATCATGGATACGGCCGCTTTCGCCGATCTGAATCGTCTTATCAGGGAATTTGTTTCCCTGATAAGACGATTATAATTCCCTGTTTCTTGTATGCTGGGATAAGAAGCGGATGGGCATAACTGGTTAATATTCAGTAGGATCGATGACCAGCAAGCCGGAATCCAAGATCTGAATTGCGAAGATTCCCTGCAAATTTCCCTGTTAACGGGAATTTGCTTGGAGAGAACTTCTCTCAGGACTGTGTCCTCCGCCATATTTTGCCATGTAGTTACTTAAAGATAATTCACAAAAACAATCGACTTCACTCAGGCGTGTTTCGTCGCCTTAGTCGCCATAGTTGCCTCAATACGTTCCTGTTCCACTGTTTTGCATGACAACGGGACGCCTGCATGACATCGGGTTTTGACAGTCGCTTCCGATTGTAATGAACTATTGGACTCGTGTAACACAAAATAGGGTGATGCTGATCTATGTGGAGGGGTAAACGAATGCATCATAGGGCATTTCTGAGCGATGTTTTTCGCTTTACCACCTGTACGGATCTCAGAAGAAGGCGTCTCGGTCAATTACCTGCGCTGACACCGTAGACACTACAACCTTGAAAGTTGACGTAGCCAAAAGACTGTCCGATTGCGGGTGGAGAACACCAAGACGATTGGATTGGTGGAGGACATCGGCGGCTCGAATGCCGCAGCGTGGAAGGAAGTGGGACGCCTCGGCCTTGACATCAACATTAACCAGGACTCGGGATACAAACCAACATTCCGGGAATTGGCGGAACACTTTCGGGAACTTGAGCTTGGGGATTGGGATGCAAGCTCACGAGACTTCTGTAGTCAACGAGAGCCTCCTTGATCGCTGGATTTTACCTCGCTGGGGAGACAAGTTGGAGAGGGAAGTAGGCGAAACTGAAGAATCCGCTAAATTGTTGATTTTATTGGTGGACCTGGTCGGGATCGAACCGACGACCTCTTCCATGCCATGGAAGCGCGCTCCCAAACTGCGCCACAGGCCCACACGCTCGAAGGATGCAACTTTTCTATTGTCTCCGTTGGGACGCAATTCGTCAAACCCCGCCTGCTCCCGGCCCTAAAACTCGCCCCCGGTCCTCTCCGCCCTTGCACCTGCAACCTCTCCAGAGAGAAAATCTAGCGTGACCGGGAACACTTTAGGGGTCTTCCGGTGTCTAAGACAATAGAGAGCGTGGGACATTTGGCTGGGAAGCCATTGTCCGTCTCCCGCGCACTCTGAGGCAGCATCGGATTTACGACGGCGCTTTTTCAGCCGTTGGAGCGAGTGGCCGCAACCTGAAACCGGCTTTTCCGGCGCATATTTGGTAGCATCCAAATGTGCTTCTGCTGCGGTAAGGTGGGAGGACTCTGATATGCAGGCGGACCTCACCATGGGCAATTTGGCTACTGCGCTGACCTTTGAATCCGAAGAGACGGCTCTGATCGCGGAGCTGCAATCCGGTTCCGAGGAGGCTTTTGCGTGGTTGATCGCGCGCTACCATCAACCGATCTACTCGTTGCTGGCGCGCGCCGTCCAAGATCGCGACGCAGCCGCTGACCTCACCCAGGAGGTTTTTGTGAAGGTCTTCCGGGGGGTGGGCAGCTTTCACGGCGAGTCGACGTTGCGGACATGGATTTTCCGGATTGCCCTGCGCGAGGCCTCTAACCATAGACGCTGGTGGATGCGGCACAGGCAGCGCGAGATTCCCATCGAGCAGGAGACGGGCGAGAGCGAAAGTGGCAAGCCGGTGCTGATGAAGGAGCTGTTGGTCGACACGGCCGAGTCGCCCTACGATCAGGCGTTGCACGAGGAGAACAGGGCGCGCGTTGAGGCGGCCTTGAGCCAGGTGCCGGAACCATTCCGGACTACGCTGATTTTGCGCGACATCGAAGGTTATGTTTACGAGGACGTGGCGGAGATGCAGGGTGTGAATCTGGGGACGGTCAAATCGCGGCTGGTGCGTGGGCGCGCGGCCTTGAAAGCGATTCTGACGGCTCCGGCGCAAAGCGCGCGTATTCCCGCGCACGAGGGATTTGAAATGCCCCTGGGAGAGGAGGCGCGATGAACGGCTGCGATGCGATGCAAACAAAATTTACCGAGTACCTGGACGGTCGTCTGAGCGGACGCGAGATGCAGTGCGTCGCCGCCCATGTGGAGAGTTGCAGTAAGTGTGCCGGCGACTGGAAGTCTCTTGAGGAGATGCAGTCCTTGCTGGCCACGCTGGGCCCGGTGCCTGAGCCCAAGGATCTGTTGTTGCGCATTCGTATTGCAATTAGCCACGAACGAGCCCGCCACCGTCAAAGCGCCTTCCATTCCTTGAATCTGGCCTGGAGAAACACCGTGGGACCCTTCCTGCTGCAGGCAGCTGCGGGTTTTGCCTCTACCGTGCTGTTGTTGGGCACGATCATCGTGCTGGCCGGAATGTTTACCCAGCCGGAGAGCGCGCAGGCTACCACGGATGAGCCGTTGGGCGCGGCCACCGCCCCGCGTTTCCTCTATCTAGCGAGCGAGGTGGGCGGAAACCCCATCGGCGACGTCTCCACCCCGGTTGTGATCGAGGCCCATGTCAACGGAGAGGGCCAGGTCTACGACTATCGCATCGTCTCCGGACCCACCGACAAGGCGACCCGCGCGCAGGTGGAGAACATACTTTTATGGAGCCGTTTTGAACCCGCACGCCGCTTTGGTCAGCCGGTCAACGGACTGGCGGTACTTTCCTTCTATGGCGTCTCCGTGCGCGGGTAATCCAGATGAGTTTTCCACAGCCCGTTGCGCCCGGCTTATGGGAGGTGGGGCCGGGCAGGCTGCGGATACTTTTCGCTGTTTCACATAGAACATAGAGAGGACGCAATCTCCGCCACGACAGAGCAGTGTCGCGCTGTTGAACGTCCTATCCATGCTACACCCCGTCAAACCAAAAATTTGATTTCTGGCTAGTGGAGTTAAGCGGTGGACCGAAAGCGCGTCCCTTGGTACGAACTGTGGTGGATGAGGTTAGCTTTTTATAGATACGTGGTCACGGGCCAGAAAGGGAGGAGAAATGGCGACCTTGTCTCTCTTTGTTCTTAAACACTCTTGTTCGCTATTTATTCCCCTTTCACGGGAATATAAAATGAGACTACGCTAATTATGCGCAGTCTTGCGCCAGAGATAGGAGACCCCCCGTGAAAAAGTCCCTGCGTATTGCCCTTGCCATTGCAGTTCTAGCCGCTCTTGTTCCCATCGCCATGGCCGCCCCAACCGGAGGCGTTCCACAACCTAAGGTTGTCGACTCGACCTCATGGAGCCTTATCCTTGCCGCAATTCTCTCTTGGCTAGGCCTCTAGAAACGGAGAGAATAGAAGCCGTGAGGCGGAATGGACCTGTCGGCGCTTGATTTTGCTTTGTGGGTGGCCAATTTTCTCGGAAGTGCCACCCTGTTCTCTATCCTCATCTATCGGCGCAGATGGAAGGGATTCCCTGTCTTCACCACACTCATCGGCTACGGAACGGTTCTTCCGTCTGCGCTATATCTGATCTATTTGTATTGTTCCAGTGCCTGGTATGAACGGATCTACTGGAGTTACGCTTTACTCGATTTCCTCCTGCAACTGGGGGTGATCTGGGAGATTGCGCGGGTTGTCATGCGGCCTACGGGAAGCTGGGTCCGGGATGCCAGAAAGCAGTTCATTCTTTGGGGCGCGGCAGGAATTCTGCTGGCCGCCGCGCTTCCCTGGCTGGTTACTCCTCCAGCCGCTTCTTTGCTGCATCGCTGGGAGGTGCGGGGAAACCTCTTCACCAGCCTGGTGGTTTGTGAGCTGATCGCCGTAGTAACCCGGACCGCGAAGAGTCTGGGCCTGGGTTGGCGCAACCATGTGATGGCTCTGGGCAATGGATGGACGGCCTGGGCCGTGGTGGCCATTCTGGTAGACGGGCTGCATAGTTACTTCGGCGCGGAGCGCTACTTCAGGGAATTGGAGCACCTGAGGATGTTTGTCTACCTTGCGGCTCTCGGCTACTGGACGGTTCAATTCTGGCTCGAAGAACCGGCCCGGCGTCCGATTTCTCCCCAATTACGCGCTTATATCCTGGCTTTACATCAAAATATTAAGAATGATCTTGACACGGTGAGCGCACAAAGGTAACATTTTCACGATGACCTTTGCGCTTCCCTATCTCGTATTTGGCGCCATACTGTGCGGCTTCACTGTAGCGGTGATCGCTGACCGGCGCTCATCCTGCAAGATAGCGCTGCTGGAATGGGATGAGCTGATTGCCGGAATCAGTCGGCTGGACGTGGAGGAGTTGTCCGCAGTGGCGATAGATTACCTTACTCCGCGCCGTGGCCAGATCGATATGGAGCCGAAGGAGATCTGGGAATCCCTCGGAGGTTACGAAGGTTTGAGGCGGATGCGCGAGAATGCGGAGATCATGCTTGCCTTGGCCGCCTACGCACAGCGCTGGAACTTCGAGGAAGCGGTGATTGTCACCGAGCGGATGAGGCTGGATGCTGCTTCTTTGCGCCGCGCCGTCCGTCGTGTGGAAATCGGCATGATTCCAGCCAGGTTGTTTTTGCGTTTCCGCCTTACCCTCCCCCTCCATGCGCAGGAGGCGTCTTCGGCCTACTACCTGATGCGCCAGCGCCTCCTAGCCCTTTATGAAACCAGCCACGTGAGCCGCTATCCCACGCTGGCAGCCGCCTTGTAAGTAAGGACATAAGACAATTCCTGCATCGCCAGCCGCCCTGCCGCCGCCCCGCTCCCTTTCATCCTGCCATTACGTCTAGAATGAAACAGGGTTCTTCATGACATCCAGAGCATTTGTATCTACCGTCGTATTAAATCGAAACCAGAGTAAACGTGCTCTTGCCAAGAGTATTCGATGTGGCTTTTTCTTAAGGAAAAAGCCACTTGGCGGGATTGCTTCCGGGCCCAGCTACTCTGGTTTCGCTTTATCGGCTGCTGTTTTTTGCCTTTGGGCAGGTCTTGCGCCTGCCACGGTTCTCGCACAAGCCTCCAGCAGCCCCACCAGTTCGTCTGCCGGGGAGCAGACATCGTCTTCCACGACGGATTTTGTGCGGGAAAAGGCTCCTTCTCTGGTTGATCCCGCTGGTCCCACCATCTCGCTGGTCAGTGCCGAGCCGGTCTTCGACATGGCCGCGGCGCTGAATGCCTGCGGCTACGATGACGGTCTGGACGAGAGCGCCCCGGTCCGTAAGCGCGTCCGCGAGGAGATGAACCTGGCGCTCGCCAAGAGCGAAGACGCCCGCAACAAGCGCGACAAGCTCTGTCTCTATATCGCCCAGCACCGCATGACCGGCGGCGTGCGCGACATTGCGCAGTACATCTCGCTGGCTCTCTATCTGACCCCGCCCCCGGAGCTGGAAACCGCGGTCGAGTTGGCCGAGATGCCCCCTGATTCGACCCAGGTAGTTGAGGTTGTCCCCCTGCTGCGCGATTTTGTCGCCGCCGTGGACCTGCGTGGCATCTGGCTGGTTGTGCATCCCATCTACGATAAAGAGGCCGACCAATTGCACGATCCGCTCTCCAAAATGATCGTCTCCACCAACCTGTACCTTAAAATGCCCGCCGAAACCTACAACGGAAGGCGGTTTGTGGTGGTCATCGAGCCCATGCTCTCGCCCCGCACCATCAACGCCCGCATCTATGGCACCGATTATGTGGTGGTGGTTTCGCCGGTGAATGGAACGATCCGCATGAGCGACGTGCGCCACACCTACCTGCACTACATGATCGAGCCGCTGCTTTACCTCAGGACCAACGCCCTGAGCCGCACGCAGCCCATCCTCAAGGAGATTCGCGAAGCTCCGCTGGAGTTCCGCTATCGCTCTGACACCGTGGCCCTGACCGTCGAGTGCCTTATCAAGGCCATCGAGGCGCGCATCATGGACACCGGCATTCCCGAGTACAAGATTCCTACCAATGTAGACCGCTCCGAGCTGCCGCGCTATGAGCGCGAGCGGCAAGCCTACCAGCAGAAGGTGGACGCCGTACGCCTCGCAGCTATGCATCACGACATGACGCAGGGATTCGTGCTCACCCAGTATTTCTACGCGGAGATGATCAAGTTTGAGAAGGAACCTGTCAGCCTGAAGGACACCATGGGCGAGATGGTCTACAGCATGGACATTGACCAGCAGGTGCACCGCGCCAGAGCTCTCGACTTCGACAAGGAAGGCGACGAGGATGTGCTCTCGCGCAGTACGCCGCGCAAATTGACCGGACTTGACCTGGCCGAGGCGCGCCTCGCTGCCGGCGATGTGGCCGCGGCCAGCGCTATGGCCCGCAAAGCCCTCGTCACGCACGCTGATTCTTCCAGCTTGTCTCCAGACGAAGCCGCCGTGAATGCCCGCGCGGAGTTCATCCTGGCCAGGGCGGCCATTCTTACCGGCCATCCTGATCAGGCCATCGATGGATTCCAGAAGACGCTGGCCGCCAGCAAGGATCCCCGCCTGCTTGCCTGGTCGCACATCTACCTGGGCCGCATGCTCGATCTGGACTGCAAGCGCGATGAGGCCCTGGCCGAGTACCAAGAAGCATTGAAGACGCGCGACGGACAGCTGGATACCCGGCTATCTGCTGAACGGGGCGTCAAAACAGCCTACGCCGTGAAGGGACACAGTTGCGAGGACGATGCCGAAGACACCGGCTCCCCTGGTCCCGCACCGGCCAAGCCCCCGACAGCCAGCCCTCAGCCGGACAAGCCCGAGTCTGCATGGCCAAATGGCACGGAAAAGCCCCAATAAGCTAGCAGGCGTCCGCCGGGAGAGCACAGATCGTTTAATAATGGGAAGGGGGATTCTCCCGGATTGGAACCGGTTCCAGGGGCGTCTCCGGAAATGTTCGAAACTGGGGTAGAAGGGCAGAGGATAAAATCCGTTCCCTTTCACCAAAATCAGATCAAGGTCCATCGGATCGAGGCGCATGTGGAAGCCGTTTCTGCCGAGCTGGAAGCCGCATTGGGACATTGCTTTGCACACACCGGGCTGCTGGTGCGCGCGCTGACCCATCGCTCTTTAGCCAATGAGCGAGCGGCCAAAGGGCAAGCCCCCGGCGAGCAGGCCCACGCCGGCGGCAAGGCCGAAGCTGCTGGTGTGGGCGATAATGAGCGCCTGGAGTTTCTGGGCGATGCCGTGCTGGGACTGGTGGTCGCCGAAGCCCTTTTTCAGCTTCACCCGGAGTGGCAGGAGGGCGAGCTGACCAGGGTCCGCGCCCAGTTGGTCAGCAGGCAGCATCTGGCCGAGGTAGCCGCGGCCATCGGCCTGGGCAATCATCTGCGTCTTGGTCGCGGAGAGGACAAGGGCGGCAGACTCAGGCGCAAGAGCACCGTGCTTTCCAATGCCATGGAGGCAGTGCTGGGCGCGCTCTTCCTGGACGGCGGATTGGAGCCGGTCTCCGCATTTGCCCGTCGCTGGGTGATGGGCGAGGCCGCCGAGCAGCTGGCCGAGCAGTTGCGCTCCGGAGCCGCCTTGGGCAACTATAAATCGGCGTTGCAGGAACACTTGCAGGCCACCCATGCCGGTGCTCCGGTCTACCGGGTCAAGAGCGAAAGCGGCCCGGACCACCGTAAGCGCTTTCTGGTCGAGGTCCGGCTGAAGACCGCCGATGCTCTGCCCGGGAAGCAACTGGCGCGCGGCATGGGCAGCACCAAGAAACACGCTGAGCAGGATGCGGCGCGGCGCGCGTTGGAGCGGCTGAAGGCAGCCGGGAAAAAAGCCGGCAATGCGGACGAAGTCAGGCCGGGAGCCAACAAGGAGGAGGCGGCAGCATTATGAGCACCACTGCCCAGGGGCCGGCTCCATCCTCGCATTGGTTTGCTGAGACGCGGCGTCATTTGCCTACCGTCCCCGAAGTATTCGCCAGGCTGATATTACTTGTGGTTTTGGCGCTGTTTCTGAATACTTTTGTGCTTCAACCTTACCTCATTCCTTCTGAAAGCATGGAGCGTACCCTGCTGGTGGGCGATTTTCTGCTGGTCAATAAACAGGTCTATGCTCCGTACGGCAGCTTCACCCGGCATCTGCTGCCCTATCGCGAGATTGCACGCGGCGATATTGTTGTCTTCCACCACCCCCAGCACCCGTATCTCGTCAAGCGCGTGGTTGGCCTTCCCAGCGACCGGCTGCGCATCCATGATGGCCGGGTCAGCGTCAATGGCATTGTCCTCAACGAACCCTATGCCGCATTTGAGCCTGTTATCGGCTACAATTTCCACGACGACTTTCCTGCCAGGTTATGTATCGATCCCCAGGTTGACCCCGACTGGTGTACGCAGATGCAGAGCCTCACCCGCGAAGGCGAGCTGGCGGTACCCCAGGGCGAGTACTTTGTGCTCGGAGACAACCGCAATCACAGTTTGGATTCCCGCTACTGGGGCTTTGTTGCGCGGCAGCAGATCGTGGCCCGACCCCTGGTCATCTACTTCTCCCTCTCCCGGCCCTCTACCACTGATGTTCAACAGGCCGCGCTGCTGGCCGCGGATGATAGACTCGGACACGACAGACAACTTTCTGCCTGGCTGACAGGCTTTGCCCGCTGGAAGCGCATTTTCCGCGTGGTGCGGTAAAACAGTTGTCAGTTATCAGTAAAAATCCCGGCCACTGACAACTGACTACTGAAAACTGAGAACTGAAAACTGAGAACTGAGAATGACCAAGAAAAAAACACTCGCCCCCAAGACGCCGCCCGAGGCCCAGCCTGTTGAAGAGCGTGTAGAAGAGACATTCCCCGAAGCGGTGGCTAGTATCTGCTCCATTCTGGTCATCGGCCTGTTCATCCTCACCTTCCTCGGGCAGAACTTCGTCATTCCCTCCGGTTCCATGGAGCAGACGCTGCTGGTGGGCGATCACTTGCTGGTGGACCGCATCACCCTCGCTCCGCCCGCCAAATGGATGCCGCTGGTTCATTATCGCGAGCCAAAGCGCGGCGATGTCGTGGTCTTCATCAAGCCCGTCACGGACCCGGATGCGGAGGGAAATCCTCAGTACCTGATTCTGGTGAAGCGGCTGATCGGCGTGCCCGGCGACCACATCCACCTGCGCAATGGCGTCGTGTACATAAAGGGTGCTGCTCAGCAATTGCCAAAGGATGCGGACAACTCTCCCAACCTCCACAATCTGCGCGATTCGGTTTTTCTGGATGAGTTTCCCTCCATTCCGCCCAGCACGGAACACGACGCCACCGAAGCCTGGGCGGTCGATTTTCCCAACCACTTCGAGAACGGCGATCTGGTAGTTCCACCCGGCAAGTACTTCATGATGGGCGACCATCGCCACAACAGTCTCGACTCGCGCTATTGGGGCTTTGTGCCCAGGGAGAACATCGTGGGCAGGCCGATCTTCAACTACTGGTCGTTTGTAACCCCGGAAGACCAGTACGAACAGCCCGGAATCGGCAACCAGCTGGCCTGGATAGGCCATGTCGCGCTGCACTTCTTCACCGAAACCCGCTGGAGCCGGACCCTCCATTTGGTGAGATGACAGCGAACAGTTTTCAGTGATCAGTAGTCAGGTAAGAAGCCAAGACAACTGTAAACTGATAGCTGATGGCTGATTGCTGACAACTGATATGACCGAAGACGCACAACTCCGGCAACAAAAGCGCAAGCGGCTTTGGCTTGCTCTGGCAGCGCTGGCGGCCCTCCTGGCAATCCTGGTTGTGCCCCCCTTTCTGAGCGTGAGCGGCTACAAGAGCCGCATCACACAGCTGATTTCCGCTTCACTGGGCCGCCCCGTGCGCCTCTCCTCGGTCGAGGTGCGCCTGTTGCCTGCGCCAGGCTTTCTCCTCTCCGACCTCACCGTCGAGGAGGATCCCTCTTATGGAGCCGAGCCTGTGCTCCACGCCAACACGGTGACCGCCTCAATCCGCCTTCTCTCGTTGTGGCGCGGGCGGTTGGAACTGGACACGATCCGCGTGGATGAGGCCAGCCTGAACTTGGTGCGCGCTGCCCCCGGCCGCTGGAACCTCGACTCGCTCCTGAGAACGGCCACTTCCCAGGCTCAATCCGATGCGGGCAGCGCCGTGCCTGGCAATATGAGCAGGCCCGTCCATCTACCCTACCTCAAGGCCACACACTCCCGCATCAACATCAAAAACGGCGCGGAAAAGCTCCCCTTTTCCCTGCTCGACGCAGAGATGTCGCTGGAACAGCAGAGTCCCGGCAACTGGCGCGTCCGGCTGCGCGGTCAGCCAGCCCGCACCGACCTCAGCATTCAGCAGGCCGACACAGGCATTGTCCGCCTGGAGGCAAACCTGCGCCATGCTCCTGAACTGCGAGAGATGCCGTTGCACATGGATCTGGAATGGCGTCAGGCCCAGCTCGGCCAGCTCACCCGCCTGCTTCTCGGTGCCGACGCTGGCTGGCGAGGCGATCTCACTGGCGAATTGCATCTCGACGGCACGCCCGAAGCGGCCCAGGTCAAAACCCGGCTGCGCGCCACCGGCGTCCATCGCGCTGAGTTTGTTCCAACCGCGCCCATGGACTTCGACGCCAACTGCGCGTTTTTAGCCCATTTCACTGTCCGCGCCATCGACAACCTGGTCTGCGACTCACCGCTCGGCTCGGGCCGCATTCGTCTCACTAGCAACCTGGCCGGAGCAACCGGCCAGCCCCGCATCTCCGTCGAGCTGGACCGCATCTCCCTTGCCGCCGGCCTGGATGCGCTGCGTACCGTGCGCAGTGATCTGGCTTCCGGCCTGGAAGTCGCTGGATCGGTAAGCGGCAAAATCACCTACGCCCCCGGCGGCACAGCGCCACAGATGCCGGCGTCCAATGGCCAGGCCCGTTCCTACAAGGCTCATCCGGCGCTTCAAGGGCCTCTCACCGGCAGCCTCACGGTCCAGGGCCTTCAACTCAGCAGCAGCGGCCTCAGTCAGCCCATTCGTGTTCCAAAAATTCTTTTGGCGCCCGCAAACCAGCCCTCCGGCGCCGGCCAGGCGTTGGTGGCCACCGTAGCCATTCCCGCCGGCGCAGCCGCTCCGCTTACGGTTTCCACGCGCCTCCTGCTCTCCGGCTATCAGATCACGGTGCGCGGACAGGCCACCATCAGCCGGGGCAGGGAATTGGCGCGCGTGGCAGGCTTCAGGAATTTTGCGGCCCTGGACGCACTTGCCGGCGACCCCGCCTCGGTAGACCTGACCGCCAGCGGCCCCTGGATGCTGCCAGTCCAGACGCTGCCAGTTCAGCCGCTTTCCCTGGGTGGTCTTTCGCCTGCCGACGAGCTCCCGTCCGAAGCCCCGGCAGACAGCCTCACTGGAACCGTCATCCTGCACAACGCCACCTGGAAGGCTGATTACCTCGTCAACCCCGTCGAAATCTCCCATGCCACGCTTCACCTGGCCTACAGCGAGCTTCGCTGGGATCCGGTTGTCTTCTCCTATGGCCCGGTAAACGGAACAGCAACTCTCACTTTGCCTTCTGCCTGCATCGGGTCCCAGCCCTGTCCACCACGCTTCCAGCTTCAGTTCAGCGAACTCGACGCAGGTGTCATCCAGGCCGCATTCCTCGGCGCGCAGGAGCGAGGAACCTTGCTCTCCACTCTGATCCATCGCCTTCGTTCCAGGGCCACTCCGGCCTGGCCCATTCTGGAAGGCACAGTCAAGGCGGATTCCCTGATTCTCGGCCCGGTCACGTTCCACCAGCCTGAGGCCATCCTGCACACGCTTGCCAACGGAGCTGAAATCACTGCCTTCGACGCCGCACTGCTCGGCGGCCGCATTCAAGGAACCGGCACATACCATGCAGCCGCCTCAGTCAGCGACAAGCCCTCCTACGCCATGGAAGCCCAGCTTGACAAGCTCAGCCCGCCAGCCATCGGTCAATTACTTGGGTTGCACTTCTCCGGCGGCTCATTCGATGCCAATGGCAAAATTGAGCTCACGGGCTTCGCCGCCGCTGACCTGGCTGCCTCAGCCAAAGGCGCACTCCACTTCGATTGGCAGCATGGGGCTGTCGCCGCAGCCTCAGGCTTCGTTCCTCCGGCTCTGGCTCGCTTCGACCGCTGGACCGCCGACGTCGAGATTGCCAACGGCGCTCTTACTCTGAAAAACAATCAAGTCAAGCGTGGAGCTCGTATTACGCCAGTCCAGGCTGCCGTTACCCTCGCCGACCCGCCTGAAGTTGCCTTTCCGGATACGAAACAGCCCCCCTCCAGGCGTTAGAGAACATCTTCTTGAACTGTAGCGCCGGCTTCCCGGCCGGCTGTAGCGTGGGTCTCCAGACCCACGCTTCTCATCCACGCACGGTACTTATTTTTCAATTACTTGCTCTGTTCCCCATCCATTTCACGTTCTGTGTGAAATGGGTGGGAAAGCACGTATCACGGGTGCCGGTTGCCCCATCCTTCGCGTCCTGAGCGAAATCGAAGGATCTGAGGTTTCATATCTTGCCAAGGGTGGGAGTATAACTTATTTCTAAATTTTCTCCGACAATTTGCAGATAATTATCTACATTTCTGCCACTCTATTCCTATGAGTAGTCCAGGCATCACTCAACTTCGCATGGCCGTCGTGACGGCTCTCACCCAGCCCTCCGCCGAGCGCCGCGCCGATCCCGTCATCGACGCCTCTCCCGGTCCCTCGCCCCTCGACCACCCCGCCATCGCCCTCTGCATGGCCGCATACGAGCGTGCTCGTATCTCCGCCTGTAGCCGCCACAAAAGCGAATACGAGTCCAGTAAGGAGGCGCTGGCCGCCTATAAGGCGGCTATGCCTGCCCTCATCAGCCGCCAGAACATCTCCGATTACATCGCCTGTGTCGCCTATGCCAACCTGCGCGGCCTGCTCTACGACTCGGATGCCGATCACCTGCTCAGCATCGCCCGCACCGCCCGTCTACTGCACACCGCCCGCTCCGCACCCATCCGGAAACCCTCCTCTGGCATCCGCCCTTCCCGCTCCGCACCGGCCTCGCCCGCGACTGCGCAAAACACTCTCGAATCGCCGCCACCGGATCCGCAAGCCACTCAAAATTCATGAGTTAGCGCATCAGTTTGCGAAAAATGCAACAAAAGTTTTCCCCAAATCGCCCGGAAATAAGCCTGGGAGAATCAGAGAACTAGTCTATTTTCAACAATTTAACCAAGGTCCATAGGCAAACAAAGGGCGAAACCAAGGCGCGGGATTCTCACCTAGGCTTCTCCATCGCCTTCAGCGACTTGCCGAACGGCGCGCGCAAAACCATGCGCCTGGCTGACCATGGCCAGGAGGGGTGAGCGAAAACAGACTCTGTACAGAACAGAGGCCGTTGCAGGATTGTAGGGCCGTGCCGGTGGCTTACTTGTTGGCCTGCTGCTCAGCCCAGGCGCCGATCAAAGGGAGCTTGAACCGCTTGCCGTTCAACGCGTAGACCGCGCACAAGAGCGAAATGAGGCCCCAGGCAAGCCAGACCAGTGCGCTCAGACCCATATAAACAAACCCCAGGTAGAGCGAAAAAATCGGGATATAGCTCAGCGCGACGCTGACGATGAACACCATCGAGAAGAGTATGGTGGACTGCCAGGCGTGGAAGCGCACGTAGGCCTTCTTGTTGTAGGGTGCAATGGCCAGGAAAAACAGCGCAGGGACAACGGTGATGTAGGCGATTGCGCCAAGAGAATTGTCTGAGAGGCCTGACTGATTCTTATCGGACATGATCCCTCCTTTTGGGGACGAGGAGTAGCGTTACTGGATTGTGGTTGCCCATGCTTCAGGCATATGGAGAGAACAGGCGGAAATCAGCCGACTTCCATCGTGTTTTCTCCGGTTATGAACCAATATACTCCCTGATGCCTCGCTGGGTAAGTATCTTGACATGTGCCCAGGCCTGAGTTGATAAAGCCGGGCGCCCGATATCCAGTTTTTGGGATCTGGAAATTGTGCTGTTCACGGTTCCGCTTACCCGGCTACCGGCCCCATCGCCTTCAGTGACTTGCCAAACGGCGCGCGCAGTACGCCGCGTTCGGTGATGATGGCGGCGATGTATTTTGCCGGGGTCACGTCGAATGCCGGGTTGCGAATGCCCACGCCGTTGGGGGTAAGCTGCTTGCCACCGTGGTGGGTGACTTCGATAGCTGGCCGCTCCTCGATAGGAATGGAGTCGGCGGTGGCCGTGGCCAGGTCGATGGTGGACCAGGGCGCGGCGACATAGAACGGGATGCCGTGCTCTTTGGCGAGAATGGCCACGTTGTATGTGCCGATCTTGTTGGCGGCGTCGCCGTTGGCCGCGATGCGATCCGCGCCGACGACCACGGCTTGAATGTGCCCGGCGCGCATCAGGCTGGCGGCCATGTTGTCGCAGATGACCGTAGTGGGAATGTGGTCGGCCATCAACTCCCATGCCGTTAGCCGCGCGCCTTGCAGAAAGGGCCGCGTCTCGTCGGCGTACACGTGAATTTGCTTGCCCTGCTCCACTGCCGAGCGGATCACGCCCAAGGCGGTTCCATAGCCGCAGGTCGCCAGAGCCCCGGCGTTGCAGTGGGTCAGAACACCGCCTTTTTCCGGCATCAGCGCCGCGCCGAATCTGCCCATGGCCTTGCAGGCGGCAATGTCTTCCTCGTACATGGCGTGCGCCTCGGTCAGCAGTCTTTCACTGACTGTGGCGATCGGAGAGTCCGCCGCACGCAGTGCCGCGAAGATCCGCTTCATGCGGTCGATGGCCCAGAAGAGATTCACCGCCGTGGGCCGGGTTGCGGCCAGACGCGCGCAGATGCGGTCGAACTCGGGCGTAAACTCGGCGGCGGTGACGGCTTTCGTTCGCAGAGCGCCTAGCGCAACGCCGTAAGCGGCCGAGACGCCGATAGCCGGAGCGCCGCGCACCACCATGGTGACGATGGCGTCGGCCACCTGCTCATAGTCGGCGGCGAGTACGTAGCTCTCCTCAAGGGGGAGCTTCGTCTGATCGATAAAGCGGACGCCTTCCGGGGTCCAGGCAAGCGTGGGAATCATGGGATTCCAGTGTAAATGGCGGCGGTGCGTTCCTTCCGTGATGTCACCCCTGCATGATTACGGAATCCGCTCGTACGGATGGTAGACGGGCTCCCAGACGTAGGCGCGGAGGTTTTCACGCAGGGTTTTGTCGTCCACTTCTTCGGCTGTTCCATCGGCCATGGCTTGCTTGGCCACTGCTTCAGCCACCACCAGGCTCACCTTGCGGCAGTCGGCGATGGGTGGCAGCAACGGCGCGTCCGGGTCAGCGACGGTGGGCGACAGGCTGGCCAGCGCCTTGGCGGAGGCCATGATCATGGCATCCGAAACTCGTGTCGAGCGCGAAACCAGAATGCCAAGCGCCAGGCCGGGAAAGATAAACGAGTTGTTGACCTGCGAAATGCGCACCGGCTTGCCGTTCACCTCGACCGGACCAAATGGGCTGCCCGTGCCCACCAGAACGCGGCCCGCGGTCCAGCGCAGCAGGTCAGCCGGCGTGGCTTCGGCCTTGGAGGTGGGGTTTGAGAGCGGGAAGATGATGGGGCGAGCGGTGTGGCTGGCCATCTCGCGCACAATTTCTTCGGTAAACGCGCCGGTCTGGGCGGAGGTGCCCACCAGAATGGTCACCCTGGCGTTGCGCACTACATCCATCAGCGAGATGGCGCCCGTGCCGGTCAGCTTCCATCCCGCGACGTCGGCTCTACTGCGTACCAGTTTCTCCTGGCCGGGGCGGATGCCCTCGCATCCCTCCACCAGAAGTCCATGGCGATTGAAGGCGTAGATGCGTTTGCGGGCCTGCTCCTCGCTCAGCCCCTCATGTTTCATTTCGTCTATCAGCAGATCGCTGATGCCCAGGCCCGCCGAGCCGGAGCCGAACATGGCAATGGTTTGCTCTTTGAGCGGAACTCCTGTGGCGCGGACGGCGGCCAGCAACGCTCCGGTGACGACGGCGGCGGTTCCCTGAATGTCGTCGTTGAAGGTGCAGAGCCGGTCGCGGTAACGCTTCAGCAGGATGGCCGCATTGACCCCGGCAAAGTCTTCCCACTGCAAGAGAATGTTCGGCCAGCGGCGCTCTACGGCGCAAACAAATTTCTCGATGAACTCATCGTACTGGTAGCCGCGGATGCGCTTGTGTTGCCAGCCGATGTAGATGGGTTCATGCAGGAGCGCTTCGTTGTCCGTGCCCACGTCGAGCAGAATCGGCAGGCAGTGCTCAGGCGGGATGCCGCCCAGCGCGGTGTAGAGAGCCATCTTGCCGATGGGAATGCCCATGCCGCCTGCGCCCTGGTCACCGAGGCCGAGAATGCGCTCGCCGTCCGAGACAACGATGCAGCGCACCTCGTCAAAGCGCGGGTCAGCAAGAATCTGGTCGAAGCGGTGCTTATGCGCATAACTGAGGAAAAGACCGCGGGGCCGGCGCCAGATCTCGCTGAAGCGCTGGCATCCCTCGCCCACGGCGGGGGTATACACAATGGGCAGCAGCTCTTCCGTGTGGTGCGCGATCAGCGAATAGAAAAGCGTCTCGCAATTGTCTTGCAGGTCGCGCATGTTGCTGTACTTGCCAAAGGCTGTATCGCGGCTGGCCAGGACTCTCAGGCGGCGTTCCCGCTGATCTTGCAGGCTTCCAATGTGAGGCGGCAGCAACCCATGCAGCGCAAAGGTGTCGCGCTCCTCTTCGGTAAAAGCTGTTCCCTTGTTGAGCCGGGCATCATGCAGCAACTCGAAGCCATGAAGACTGGTCCGGACCACGTCCTGAGGTGCATTATTTGCTTTGTTTGTATCGCTTTCCTCATTCATTGCCGTTTCTCCTGGAAGCCGGTAGGATGCCAGTACTCTGGCCACCGTCAAGTGGAGAACTCTATGCTACCGATCGACGGCGGCGATTTTCAGTAGTGTGCATCACATCTGTGGAGGTTTGGTTGCCGGCTTGCTTACGCTCATTCGAATGTGAACAGCACAACCTCCGGACGAGTGCCAACGCGCATCGGTGGACCCCAGCTTCCGGCGCCGCTCGATGTGTACACTTGCAATTTGCCAAAGCGTTGCAAACCGTAAGTGAAGTTACCGAAGGCGCAACGCGTGAAAAAGGTGAACGGGAAGAGCTGTCCGCTGTGGGTGTGGCCGGAAATCTGCAGGCTGATGCCGGCCTGTTCGACAATGGGCAAGCGGCTGGGCACGTGATTGAGCAGAATACTCGCCTTGCCGGGGTTCAAATGGAGGCTCTCCAGAATGGCGCGAAGGCGGATGGGAGAGCCGGAGTCGCTGTAGGAGACGCCGGCAATTTGCAGGCCATCGATGGTGACCGTTTCATTGGAGAGGGTGCGGATGCCGATGCGGCTGAGAAGCTCGGCATAATGCGCGGCGTTGCCGAACTCGTCGTGGTTGCCGGTGGAGAAGTAGCTGCCCAGGGGCGGCGCAAGCCGGCTGAAGGGTTCCACCAGCATAGCGGAGTTGGCCCTGATGCCATCGAAAAGATCGCCGGGGAAGAAGATAATCTCCGGGTTCAAGCGCATCGCCAACACCACGATGCGGCGGCTGAAGCCGCACCCGTTCATGTGGCCCAGGTGCAGGTCGCTGAGCATCAGGGCAGTGCGGCCGCGCCAGGTATCGGGCAAGCCGGGCAGTTGGATAGAAATGCGCTTGATGCGAAGGATGCGCGCATTCACCAGGCCGTAGAGGCTGGCCACCAGCGCCAGGCTGAAGAAAACGGCGGCGATGAACGGCTTGTCCACGTGCAAATGAAAGGCAGCCAGCGCAAAGCCGGCCAGCCACGAGAGGCAGGCCGCCCAAAAGAAGTAATTGAGAAACCCCAGCCAGACCAAGGCAATCCTGTAGAACAGTGTTATCAGGCGGTTGGCGTGGAAGAACGCAAGCAATGCGGCGGGAACAAAAGTAAAGGCCAGCAGCAACAGCGAGGTCCGCAGCAAGAGCACGTCCATCGGGCTGAGGGTCTGCCAGAAAGAGATACAGGTGTAATAGATGAACCAATGAGCAGCAAGCAAAAAAGCTTGCATCAGCGCGATGCCCACCACAGGCCAGGCTCTCAAACCGGGATCTCCTTGTCTTCTATTCTTGCATGAGCGGCAATAAGGAAAAGTTACAGAAGCTCCCACGCGCCCATGAAACAATCTCCTTATGGTTGCTTCCGCGGGCGGCGCGCTCGGACTCTATATCTCGATCCCCTTCTGCCGGTCAAAGTGCACCTATTGCAACTTTGCCTCGGGAGTGTATCCG
>Ga0181524_10000190_pt1 | contig 74586 bp, 81 predicted proteins | sample PEATcosm2014_Bin_34_FD_119761 | JGI IMG/M metagenome (GOLD analysis project Ga0181524, IMG submission 119761) | Peatland microbial communities from MTU Mesocosm Facility, Houghton, MI, USA - PEATcosm2014_Bin05_60_metaG | ecosystem: Environmental > Terrestrial > Soil > Wetlands > Peat | place... | reverse complement strand
GGTGTGGGGCAAATGTGGGCCTTCGCGCATCCGAATGACAATGTGCCCGCAGGGTGGTCTGAGTCTCCCGGCAGCAGCTATGATTATGATTATGGGCGGCTTGACCCTGATGCACTGGACGGCCCGACCGATTGGCGAGCCGCGCTTCCGCTCAATTGACAAACACCGAGCATCAACGAGAATTCCCTCGGCTTTTTGGTGGTTGCCTTGGTCCCGGCACTGTTCAAGGCGCCAACAGCCGGAAGAACCGAGGACTCGCGCTTCAACTATCGAGAGCCTGGCCGCCTCTTCTTTCTTGGGCAGCCAGCTTCCGGATTCGCCCCAGATCCAGTTCCCCCTTTGCACCCCAACCACTGACACCTTCGGGGATTTGAGGTCGGAACTGCTCGTAGAGGCTGAACCCCTGCTGTGCCAGTTCGTCCGGGTCAAAAGCACTCGCCAACTCCATCAGGACTTTGCGCGCCTCCGGCAGAGCCTCTCCAAACTTGCTCTCCAGGTAACGTTCGACAGTCTCAGGTTCGATGGGCTTGGACTTGACTACCGCCCGCACGCCCTGGTCGGTGTTCACGGCCGGCAAAGATCGACCAAGAAGCTCGACCTGGAATTCCTCGCCTCGTTCACGCTCACGGACCTCTTTGAGTTCCTTCGGGGTCGGCTTGAAAATGCCCAGCCGCCGTCCCTTGCTCTGCGCATTGAGACCTGCCAACGCCTTTCCGAGCGACAACGCTTCGTCGTGATTGAACCCCAGCCTTTCCGCCACGACCGCCGCCCAAAGCGTCAGGACCGGCGCTCGATTGATTTGAATGCTCTTTTGGGCCATACGCGGCGCCCACCCTCTCCCGGGGCTCTCAATCCCTGCTGCGCAGCTTGGAGAGCAGCCGGAGAATCTCCAGGTAGAGCCACACCAGCGTGACCAGGAGAGCCATCCCACAATACCACTCCATGTACTTGGGAGAGCCCTTGCCGACTCCATCCTCGATCACGGCGAAGTCGATCAGCAGGTTGAATGCGGCGATTCCAACGATCACCAGGCTGATGCCAATCCCAATCCAGCCAGCCTGGTGAATGTAGGGCACACGGGCTCCAAACAGGTTCAGCACCATGTCCACCATATACACCAGGAAAACAGCAGCGGTAGCGGCCATCACGCCCTTCACCAGCCTGTCCGTCACCCGAATGGTCCGCGTGGTGTAGAGCATCAGCATCAGGGCCAGCACCCCAACGGTCAACAAGATGGCGTTGACGACAATTCCATGGTACGCCAGCTCGATAACCTGGGAAATTGCACCGAGCGCTAACCCCTCCAAAACGCCGTAGATGGGAGCCGCGATGGGCGAGGTGGTCGGTTTGAATGTCCCCACGAGGCAGGCAATGAGTCCGCCGATCAACCCGATGAGCAGAAACGATCCACGAAGCTCAGGATGGGTCCAGGCAAACGCGCCGGCCCCGAGGCACAGCAGCAGGAGAATGCCGGTCTTGTTGACCACGCCCTGCAAGGTCATCGATTCAGTTTCCCCCCAAGACCGGGAGAATGCGCCTTCACGTTTGAGTAGCGGATTTGACGTTTCCACGGATTCACTATGCACGAAGAGGGGGAATCTGCCAGTTGAATTGCGCGTGGTTGACTAGGCGGACCAATGAAAGGCAGACTCCGGGCCATGGACACCGAATTGATGCGGGAACTGGCGTTGGCCTCGAAGCGTTACGGGTTTTGGCCTGGTGCTATGACCCCGAACGAACTCGACCATCTGCCGCAGCGGTCGGCCAAGGAGCGGGAGGAGACCTACGCCCGATTAGGGGAAACCCACCAGGGATACGTTCAGGAAATTCAGAGAACTAACCGTTGCGGCCCGATGTTCATTGCCCTCGATGCGCTCCATGTGCCGATCTTTTTCGACAGTCCATGGAAGAATCGTTTCAAGAAATGCTCTGACTACGTGGAAGCTGCAAAGACCGTCTGGATTGAGTCCCCTGGCTCCTGGTACTACCGCCGGAAATGGACCGCCTTCTTTGAAAAACACGCGGATGAGGTCAGAAAGGTTTGGATGACGAATCGTGAATTGCGGTTCTTGTGCCGTCTCCCCAACCCTTTCAAGTTGTATCGTGGCTACAACAAGCCCAAGGGGAAGATGGGGCTCTCCTGGACCGCAGACAAGAAAGTGGCGGCACGAATCCCGTTCAACCCACAGCTAGCTGAAGAAGAGAACCCGTGGGTCATCACCGCAGTCGCAAACCCTGAGCATGTGCTGGCGTACCTGACGGGGCGAGGAGAAAAAGAAATCGTTATTCATCCAAAAAACATCCTGAGAATTGTCCAGGAGGAGCCTGTTCCGGAGTTCGTCCCAGCTCTGGAACGGCATAAGCTCCAGTTCGCCGACGACCTCTGCACCCAGCCTCCGAAAACACTCACGAAGAAACTCTTGTTCTCCCTACCCGAGGGCAGTTTTGTCGTCAGCGAGTGGTTTTCATCGCGCCGGAGCATTTTTGCCGAAAAGCTTGGGCCGAGCGGAACCAGGGAAGAAGCCTGGCGGCGTGCGGTCCAGGCAAACGCCGCCGGAAGACAATGCCAAATCGTCTCGACCGAGTCAGAATTCAGCAGAGCGAAAATCCATTGGCCAACGTTGGTAGGACTTTCCACGGAAGCTGGGCCGTAGGAACTCGAGATATTCTGGCAGTCGGTCTTGGCCCCTTATTCGAGGGACAGTAGAGGCAGGACCTCCAATACCCAGCGCGCCCCTTCGAAGCGGGCGGTGGTCGAAGTGGCTGAGTTTCCGCTGTGCCATTTTGTCCCGCTTGAATGCACCCAACTCCACTTTGACCAGCCAGACTTTTTTCGACCCTTACCCAGCCAATGTCCAACCCCCTCTGCGATAATCCGGCCATGAAAATGAACAGAAGACACCAAATCAGCAGAAAGGTCGGAATCCTGGGGACCTGTCGACGACTGCTCCTCTTGGCAGTTCGGCGGGTCAAGGAGGAGGAGGATTGCCGGTATTCTCAAGAGGAGTTGCCCTGGGATTCGCCATTGGACAGAGCATATTCCGTGCCTGCTCTTTCCGTGCGCAACGCCATTCCCTTGAACGACGCCCAACTCCCGCCAGAAGATGCCCTCCGGGTCAAATCTGCGGAATTCTGGCTGACATTGGGGGAGGTGCATGAGGCGTTGAGAGAACTGGATGCCCTGCCAAAGAAAACCGCTCAACTCCTGAGATGCAAGGCTTGACAGAGACAGATCGATTCCAGAAACATGAGCAGAGTTATGGAATGTTGGCGTCTTAGAACGCGCATTCTGACCTGGAACGCTAAAGCCAGGCCAGGGTCCCAAAACCAGGGAAAGCGGATTAAATGTCGCGCCGACGTTAGGAGCCGAAGTGTGGTATGTTGTGGATCAGGCAGCGGTGGTCGGAAACTCTTTATGAAAAAATGAAACTCACGATAAGGAAAACAGAACTGGCGCATAAGCCGATTCTCTAAACTGCTCTGTGCCATCAAAGAATCCAGCTCTGGAACGTCTCGATATGCTCTCGCAGGGGAGCGGACTGTTTTGCGTTGATTCATCAAAGAGGAGTCCGCAACAGAATGAGGTTCTGAAACAGCATCCCTGGCGCACGCGCCTCAATGCCTACCTGCACGAGGCAGGAGAGTTTGGCGCGGACTGGGTTTATTTTCGGCTTTCTGTTGGTGCAGGCGCTCCACGTCCTGAGCTTTTTATCTACAACTGCCAGGAGCATGGGCTGGCAGCAGAGGGCGAAGGCCCGTCGCTTGCCAGGCTGTGCCATCAGCTTTGGAATTATGGGCGCGTGCCGCTTGTTCTTATCCTAAGACCCACTAAAGTCGACATATACAATTTGCTCCCACCACCTGATTTCGATGATGATGGTCGCCCGAAGGAGCCCAAGCAAATCCAATCCTTGAGTCTCACCCCCGCAGATTCTATTGCGCTCGCGGGTGCGGCCACCAAAGGCATATATGCTGCGGATCAGTTTGCCTGGAGCCGCTTTTCGGCCCGACAATTTGACAGTGGGGCTTTCTGGGAGGCACAGGAGAATCGGAATCTTGCGAAAGGGGCTAACTCTGTTGACTCACTGGTCTCAGAGATGCGAGAGGTCCGGCGCTCACTGGAAAAGCAGACCCAACTGAATGCAACCGAGGAAAAGAAGAACTGGTTTATACGCCGCCTAATAATCATTACCTTGATGGTTCGCTTTTTGGAAGACCGCAGAATCCTCCCTGCGGCTTATTTCAAAGACCAAGGACTAGCTGCCGAAACCTTCACAGCCCTCCTGCGCTATCCCCGCGCATTATTGCAGGCCATCAGGAGATTGGAGCAAGATTTCAACGGAGACGTGTTCCACGTTGATCCAGCTCTAAGGGAGATCCTTTCCTCAGTTGAGGAGGGAGCACTCGCCGCCATTGCAAATTTCGCAGCAGGAGATATGAAGGGGCGGCAGCGGCATTTCTGGCAACGCTATTCCTTCCGCTATCTGCCCGTAGAGGTTATCAGTTATATTTACGAGGACTTTCTTGCTGGAAGGAGCCAGGCATATTTTACCCCTCATCACCTGGTGGATTTGCTGCTCGATGAAGCCATGCCCGAAAAGGATCTTCTTGCTGCACTCGAAGGCTACGATCCACGACGGAGATCCTCGCTTGCAGCCTATCCCGTTCTCGACCCGGCCTGCGGTTCGGGAGTTTTCCTGGTGGGCGCTTGGCGCAGACTTGCTGATGCATTTTGCATTCGTAAGGAGAATCGGACTCCGGCGCTTCTCAAGGAGCTGATGATGGACAATTTGTTTGGCGCCGATATTGAGAGAGGATCAGTGGAACTAACCATCTTCAGCCTGTGCGTAGCCCTTTGCAGCGAGTTCCCAGAGCGTCCTGGTGATCCCTCCTATGCCTTCAACCAGCTGAAGGAGCTTAAGTTCCCGAACCTGACAACGGGGAACATTCTCGAAAGCGACTTTTTTGCATGTCGGAAGTCTTTTCTCAAGAGTAACCGCAGGTTTCGCCTCGTCATTGGCAATCCGCCTTTTGAATCGCGGCTCAAGACGCAAATCCAAAAGGATTTCGACTGCCAGAAGAAAGATGAAGACGGAAACGAATGGTCACCTGTGCCGGATTATCAAATTAGCTACCTGTTCCTCCGAGGCGCGATGCCTCTTGTGTCGGATGGTGGGACAGCCTGCTTAGTGCAGCCTGCGGGTCTGATCTACAACGAAAACCCGATTGAGTTTCGCCGACAGTTATTTTCCACATGGCATGTTTCACAGATCTTTGATTTCGCGTCGATCTCAGGCCTTTTTACGACGCGTAAACACCTTGATGCAAATAGAGGACACTCGCGGGTCGGTATTAAGACTGTCGCCGTTTTTGTCCGTCGCCAGGAACCAGACGAGCAGAAACCCATTCTCCACGCCACATTTCGACGAACGACAGTGCTGAACCAGCGGCAAGTGTTTGAGATTGATCCACAGGATCTCCATTGGATTCCTCGTAACATCGCCATTACTGAGCCGCGAGTCTGGAAGGCGAACCTCTTGGGCGGAGGTCGTTTGCTGGACGTTTATAAGAGTTTCGGGGAGCATACCCTTGGCACCTACCTCAAGAACATGAGGTCGAAACGGCAGTGGATCAGTAGCGAAGGGTTTACTGAAGCCGATGTTCAGTCATACCTTTCCGAAACAGCCCCTGCGACTAAGCAGCGCTACACCCCTAAACGCAAACCCGAGCGAGCTAACTGGGATTTATTACTCACTGATGCACTGACCGACAAAGGGATAACCCCCAACGGCATCAAGCGGTGCGGCATTGAGTGGTACTTATGGCCCCGTGACGATCGACTGTTTAGCCCCCCGCATATTCTCATCAAAGAACACCCGAGTCTACCTGTCGTATTCCGAAGAAAAGGTGCCAGGCTGCTTTTCCGAGATCAGGTCATCGGAATAGCGGCTCCTCCCGCAGACATTTCCAAGCTGGAGAATATTTACCAGTTTCTCACGTCGAACCGCGAGTTTCTCGAATTCTTTGCCGCCTTCGGTGCAAAGTATCTTATCGGTCGCCAGGCCGCACTCTTGAAAAAAAATATTATGGACCTTCCTTACTCCGAGGGAGGCGGGATGTGTTTTCGCGGTATCCAGACGCTCCTCCGGGATGACGTCATCAGCTTCATGATCCCCTTGATTAAGGACACGGAGCGTGGTCGTCACAAATTGGTGGCGCCAGCTAAAGAGAGCGAAGTGAAAACCTACGCGGGCCTCTTTGTCGAGCTGATGCAAAGCGTATACCCCGATCTCCATTTTGGGGGGGCATGCGATCTCAATTCAGGATGGTGCGTGACCTTCCACAAAGGCAATACTCCAGGTACGGCCTTTGGTGACACAGAGGTCTTACGGAAGCACCTTGACGCACTGCTCAGCCGAGAGACGGGCCGATCCTTGCGGACCTGGCGGATTGTACGCCATTTTTCTGGTAACGATCTTTTCATAGTCAAGCCAAAGCCGCGCCGCTACTGGCTAAAGTCGACCGCTATCTCTGACGCAGACCACGTTTTCGCATGGGCGCTTAAACAGCGCGTCCGTGCGAGGCCAAGGAGAAGCAAAGTAACAACACTGTAGATGTCAGACCCATGCCTATTTCTGAAAATGCTTTGACCGAGGATGCGTGTTCTGGTATAGTGGCGGCCGGCTTCCAAGATGTGGATCAAATGCAGGATCGAATCGAAGCTTTTCTCGAGCAGGCTTTGCCCCTTTGCATTAGATATTTACCCGGCATCGCAGACGGGTCGATACAAAGGAAAGGCGAGAAGGAATTGGCTGCTAGCCTGTGCAAGCGCCTCCAGGCCATAGCCTGTGAAAAGAAAGTGCTTTTTACATTTTTCAATGAAGATCCTGACATTGGGAAGGGGGCCCGGACTGACGATATGTCCGTTCTTCCATTCGTGGGAATGGCGTATCTCAAAATCGGTGCGCACTACTATAACTGCGAGGACCAACTTTACATAATCGAGGCCAAGCGGCTTCCAACTCCGTCGCGTGTCGGCCAAGGAGATCGAAGCCGTGAATATGTCGTCAGTGATTGGAACAACCGTAATTCTCCAAGGAAGAGTCGTACCGGGGGAATTGAGCGTTTTAAGGAGGGCCTACATGGAGGGGCTTTCGGGCGATCGGCCATGGTTGCATTCATCCAGAGAGAATCAGCGGATTTGTGGTTGGCAAGAGTGAATTCTTGGATCAAGGAACTTGTTGCGAACCCTATTTCATGTCACAGAGCCCGTTGGAACACGGACGACCTTTTGATCTCAGTGCCCTGTCAAAGCGTAAGCACTGGTGTTTCGGTGTTATGCTCAAAACATCTCCGGTCCAATGGCACAAGTTATATCGCACTTCGCCACTATTGGCTTATGCTGAATTAGATCGAGCCACACATGATTGGTACAGGCGCACCTCCGCTGAGTTTGGCCATCGAGGACGGCATCCTTGCTGCCGGGTGGTGCCCGAATGTGCGGAGAACCGAGGAGGCCAGGGACAATCTGCTGCGCGTGGTGGAGAAGTTCCCAGAGGATCCGATCATGCGGTACAACCTGGCCTGTTACGAGTGCCAGTTGGGCCGGTTGGAGCAGGCGAGAAGCTGGCTGGGGAAGGCGTTTGAGCTTGGGGACCCGCAGAAGATGAAGTTGATGCCGCTGGATGACCCTGACCTGGAGCCGCTGTGGAAAAGGATTGGCGAGATTTGAATACCACGCGCGAGCAACAGCTTTGTCAAACTGGGGTTTACCGGGGCGGATTGGCCAGTGTTCAGTTGGATCGGCCGGATTAGCCCGGTGGCTGCGACAGATTAGTCCCGCCGGACGCACGACTCCATCTCGCGGTAGTAGAACCCGACCCGATCCACCACCAATTCGAGATGCCGAACCTGTTCCTCTTCAATAAACAGCAATTCCTCCCGCAGGCGGAGCTTGCCTCGCAGCCGGACTCCGCCGTAGAGCCACACCTCCACCTCATGCCCCAAAGGCAGGTTCATCCGCCGCGCCAACTCCACCGCGGCCATGCGTCTTCCGGCCAGCCAACGTGTGTAGCCCGCCTCGGATTCCCCTTTCTGGAAGTCGAATTCGCTCTGTTGATTCATGAGCTTTAGGGCCGTTCGACACCCATGCTGGCATGGTCGCGCCTTGGCGGCAAGCACGCGCAACCCTGAGAGCTATCAAACAGGCCCTACGGCGCGACCGCACCGTAAAAGCGGTGACTGCGCTTGGCGATGGGCGCAGAGGTGAACGAGTACGCCTGAACGAGGACGATGGATTTGGCCTTGCCCAGGGCATTCACGACGGCTTCGGTGCAGCCGCCACGGGGTGAAAAATAGACTTGCCAGCTCTTGGCTGGGCGGGTGATAGTCTCTGCACTCCAACCAGACGGCGAGCACAATGCCAGGAACAGGGCTGCAATCAGCATTCTCATGGCCAGCATCAATACAGGGTGCGCGGTCAGATTTCCAGTCCGCAGCGAAAGTCGTGAGGGATGGGGCGCTTTCCCGTCCTGGAACCGAGCAGAATAGCTGGGTGGCGGCGAGTCAAGGTTCGCCATCGACAGCGTGAAAACACTCCGCTCCTCGGCCGCCAGGCTTGGTGTGATTTTTTGCGTGCATCGCTGACGAAAAATGCTAACACTGGCTTGGCGAATTGGCAAAGATCGTTAATGGCGATTGGGTTGGCGCATGACCGAGAATTCAAAACATGAAGGCCACCGTGCGAGGCTCGGGGAGAGCTTCCTGACCGGAGCGGCTGCTTCGCGCGCTGATGAGCACCCTGATTTTGGGGGTCCCTTGGATGAACCATGATTTGAGGACGGCAGCATGGACATTTCCCAAATCCATTTGCAGCTTCAGCAGGATCGCCTAGCCTGAACGCTTCTGCCGCATGAAATTGCCCAGACCATGCCAAACCCTTTTTTCGACCACCCCATCATAAACTCCCCCTACGAGTGCCCGAGTCGCCATTGGGAGTTGGACACTTCTGGGCAGCCCACCCAACGCATCATCGAGCGTCGCCGGCGCGCGGAGTTCATCACGCCCATTCCAAAGCCGAAGAAGCGAAAGAAAGCCGCGCAGCAGGACGAGATGGTGTTTGACGAGGGGAAAGGCCTCTCGACGAAGGAGCAGCAATACGACCCCACCTCCATTATCAACGAGGTGCGCCAGAACGTGGATTTGTGGCGGGCGTTGCCCAACCCCAGCCAGTGGCAGGTCAGCCCGGAAACAGTGCTGCTGCTCCAGCACTGGCGGCACCACAAGTTCGGCGATGCCCGTCCGTTCTTCTGTCAGGTGGAAGCAGTCGAAACCGTCATCTGGCTGACGGAGGTCGCTCCCCAGTCCAAGTCCGGCAAACGATTGATCGACCACTTGGCAAGCGCCAACAAGGACGCCAATCCCGAACTCATGCGCTTAGGGCTGAAGTTGGCCACCGGCGCGGGCAAGACCACTGTCATGGCGATGCTCATTGCGTGGCAGACGATCAACGCCGTGCGCCACTCTGGCAGCAAACACTTCACCCGTGGGTTCCTCGTCGTCGCCCCAGGTCTGACCATCAAGGACCGTCTTCGTGTCCTTCAGCCGAACGACCCTGACAGTTATTACGCCAGCCGCGAGTTGGTTCCGGGTGACATGCTTGACGAAGTGAAACGCGCGAAGATAGTCATCACCAACTACCACGCCTTCAAGCTGCGCGAGCGCATCGACCTGTCTGCCGGCGGGCGCTCGTTGCTCAAAGGGCGCACCGGCAACGAGTTGAACACCACGGAAACTGAGGGTCAGATGCTTCAACGCGTCATGCCCGACCTCATGGGCATGAAGAGAATCCTGGTGTTCAATGACGAAGCACACCATTGCTACCGAGAAAAACCGCAGCAGGCGGGGGATGAAGACCTCAGGGGCGAAGAGAAGAAAGAGGCCGAGAAGAATAACGAAGCCGCTCGTCTTTGGATTTCGGGTCTCGAAGCCGTGAATCGCAAGCTCGGCCTCTCCCGTGTCATCGACCTGTCCGCCACACCCTTCTTCCTGCGTGGTTCGGGCTACGCGGAGGGCACACTCTTCCCGTGGACGATGAACGACTTCTCGCTCATGGATGCCATTGAATGCGGCATCGTTAAGCTGCCCCGAGTCCCCGTCGCGGAAAACATTCCCGGCGATGAAATGCCAGTTTACCGCAACCTCTGGGAGAACATCCGCAAGGACATGCCGAAGAAAGGCCGGGGCCAGGGTGCGGAACTCGATCCTCTCAAACTTCCCACCCGCCTGCAAACTGCTCTCCAGGCCCTCTACGGCCACTACGAGAAAACCTTCAAGTTGTGGGAGGAGAACGGCATTCGTGTGCCGCCATGCTTCATCATCGTTTGCCAAAACACCGCTATCTCGAAACTGGTCTATGACTTCGTTTCCGGCTTCCACCGAAAGAACGAAGACGGCACTACGACGTTGGAAAACGGCCGCCTCGCCCTGTTCCGCAACTTCGACGAAACCACAGGCAACTCGCTACCTCGTCCCAACACCCTGCTCATCGACAGTGAACAACTCGAAGCCGGCGACGCCCTCGACGATAACTTTCGCGGCATGGCCGCCGACGAGATCGAGCGCTTTCGCCGTGAGATCATCGAGCGCACTGGGGACCCACGTTCAGCGGATAACCTCACCGACCAGGAATTGCTCCGCGAGGTCATGAACACCGTCGGCAAGCATGGCCAACTCGGCGGCTCCATCCGTTGCGTGGTGTCTGTTTCCATGCTCACGGAAGGCTGGGACGCGAACACCGTCACTCACGTCCTCGGCATTCGTGCGTTCGGCACCCAGCTCTTGTGTGAACAGGTCATCGGTCGCGCACTCCGACGCCAGTCCTACGACCTCAATGAAGAAGATCTCTTCAATGTTGAGTACGCCGATGTCTTTGGCATTCCCTTCGACTTCACCGCCAAGCCAGTTATTGCCCCGCCGCAACCGCCGCGTGAGACGGTTCAGGTCAAAGCCATCCGCCCGGAGCGCGACGCGCTCGAAATCCGCTTCCCCCGCGTCGAAGGCTACCGCGTCGAACTGCCAGAGGAACGCCTCACGGCCAGCTTCAACGAAGATTCCATCCTCGAACTCAGCCCTGACCTTGTCGGTCCCTCCATCACGCGAAATTCCGGCATCATCGGCGAAGGCGTGGACATGAACCTTGAGCACCTGGGCGACATGCGCCCCTCCACAGTTCTCTTCCACGTCACCCACCGCCTGCTCTACACGAAATGGCGTGACCCCGGCGAGCAGCCGAAGCTGCATCTGTTCGGCCAACTCAAGCGCATCACCAAGCTGTGGCTCGACACCTGCCTCGTCTGCAAAGGCGGCACCTATCCGGCCCAGCTCATGTATCAGGAACTGGCGGACATGGCCTGTAACCGCATCACCGCTGGCATCACCCGTGCGTTGGAAGGCAAGCGCCCCATCAAAGCCCTCCTCGACCCCTACAATCCCACGGGCTCCACAGCCCAGGTTCGCTTTAACACCTCCCGGACCGACCGCTGGGAAACCAGTTCCAAGAGCTGCCACATCAACTGGGTCGTGCTCGACAGCGACTGGGAAGGCGAGTTCTGCCGCGTGGCTGAATCACATCCGAAGGTCCGCACCTATGCCAAGAATCACAACCTCGGCCTCGAAGTGCCGTATCGCTATGGGTCTGAAATCCGCAAATACCTGCCCGACTTCATCGTGCTGGTGGACGACGGACACGGCCCCGATGACCTCCTTCACCTCGTCGTCGAGATCAAAGGCTATCGGCGCGAGGATGCGAAGGAGAAGAAGTCCACCATGGAGACCTACTGGGTGCCCGGCGTGAATAACCTCAAGCAATACGGCCGCTGGGACTTCGCCGAGTTCACCGAGGTTTACGAGATCGAAGCCGATTTTGCGGCCAGGGTCGAAAGCGAGTTTAACAAGATGATCGCCGCTGCCACGCAGCCGTCGACCAAAAGCAAATAATCATGGCCAAAAAGCCCACCACTCTCAAGTCCGTGGAAACCCTCAGGCACGATGAGGCCAAGCGGAAGAACATCCCCACCGTCGAACACCAGTCTGTCATCCAAAAGGACCAAGAGGCGCCCCGCACGGTGAAATACCCCCGCAATACCGACCTCGACCCTCAACTCGTCTGGCGCGGAAAGGATGAGCAGGACTGGAGCGACCTCGTCGTCCACGCCCAGCCGCTCTACATTCAGGAGAAGGTCCACCCCAAGGTACTGATCGATGACCTCCTCAGGCAGACCAAGGAGACCGAGTCACAAACGCCAGATTCACAGACTGACCTCTTTGCCGACTTCAACGGCATGCCCCAGGGTGTGGATAAGACCGAGTTCTACCAGCACGATCAGAACTGGTCTAACCGCATGATCCTCGGCGACTCCCTCCAGGTTATGGCCAGCCTCGCCGAGCGCGAGGGTCTGCGCGGCAAGGTGCAGTGCATCTACTTCGATCCACCTTACGGCATCAAATTCAATAGCAACTTCCAGTGGTCCACTACCAGCCGCGACGTGAAGGACGGCAACGCCGCCCATATTACCCGCGAGCCGGAGCAGGTGAAGGCATTCCGGGACACTTGGCGCGACGGCATCCACAGCTACCTAACCTACCTCCGCGACCGCCTCACCGTCGCCCGTGATCTGCTCACGGAGTCCGGTTCCATCTTCGTGCAGATCGGAGATGAAAATGTCCACTGCGTCCGGGCGCTGCTGGATGAGGTGTTTGGGACTGATAATTTCTGCGCCTCAATCGCCTTTCGAAAGACCGGTGGGTTCGAAGTCACGTTAATCCAACGGAATTTTGATCAAGTTCTTTGGTTTGCGAAGTCACGCGATGCAGTAAAATTCCGAAGGGCCTTTAAGGAATCAAAGCCGACCACTTCCGACACGACATTCTATGATTACGTAGCAGACGAGGAAGGACTTCATCGGGCTCTGACAACCGAGGAACGGCATGACCCGAGTCGGCTAGGGGCGAACCTTCGATTGCTCGGCAGGAATCCGTTGATCTCTGATGGCTTCACGGAGTCCCTTAGCAAACCGGTTTCATTCCGCGGTCAGGTGTTTGCGCCGCCGCCGAATGGGCATTGGAAGACAACGCCAATTGGACTGAATCGATTGGACAAGGCGAACCGGCTCGCCATCAAAGGCAAGACTCTGCGTTATGTGGCATTTTGGGAAGACTTCGCGGCGGAACCTCTCGGCTCCGTTTGGGCGGACTTGAGCACCGGAGGTTTCGTCGCAGAGGAGAAGACGTATGTTGTTCAAACAGACACCCGGGTAGTTCAACGCTGCATGCTGATGACCACCGACCCCAGCGACCTCGTGCTCGACCCAACCTGCGGTTCCGGCACCACGGCCTTCGTCGCCGAGCAGTGGGGCCGCCGCTGGATCACAATTGACACTTCTCGGGTGGCGCTCGCACTGGCACGTGCCCGCATCATGGGCGCACGGTATGCGTTTTATCTGTTGGCCGATTCCCGGGAGGGCCAGCTTAAGGAAGCCGAAGTCACCCGAACCGCGCCAAGTTCGCAGCCAGTGCATGGGTACCTCCGACACGGCTTTGTCTATGAGCGCGTGCCGCACATCACGCTAAAATCCATCGCCAATAACGCAGAAATCGATGTCATCTGGGAGAAATGGCAGGCGAAGCTGGAACCCTTGCGAGAGTCGCTGAACACCGCGCTCCAGAAGACTTGGCAAGAGTGGGAGATTCCGCGCGAGGCGGGGAATTCGTGGAGCACGAGAGATCAGGCACTTTTTTATACCCTCAGATCGGAAATTGAGAAAGGCAAGGCAGGCAACCCAGGCACCATCCGAGAGACGCTTGACGCCTTGAACCAAAACTTCAAGCGCTCCTACACCGGCAAGACCTTGCCCGACCATCCCATCGACCCTTGGCCCGACAAAACGACTGAGTTCCACAAAGCATGGTGGCAGGCCCGCATTGCCCGGCAGAAGGAGATCGACGCCTCCATCGCCGCCAAGGCCGGGTTTGAATACCTCTACGACAAGCCTTATGAGGACAAGAAGACGGTCCGCGTGGCCGGTCCCTTCACGGTGGAAAGTCTCTCCCCACACCGCCTCTTGGGCGTGGATGAGAACGATGAGTTGATCGACACCTTCAAGGAAGACAGTGCCGAATACGGGGCGAAGCAGTCCTTCCCCCAGATGATCTTGGAGAACCTCAAGATCGCCGGCGTGCAGCAGGCGCACAAGGAGGACCGGATCACCTTCACCGCCTTGACTCCTTGGCCGGGCGAGTTGGTCTGCGGGGAAGGCCGTTACCTCGAAGGCGAGACCGAGAAGCGCGCCGCCATCTTCATTGGCCCCGAGTTTGGTACCGTCCAGCGCGCCGACCTAGTCGCCGCCGCTCGCGAGGCAGGCGATGCTGGGTTCGATGTGCTGATCGCCTGCGCCTTCAATTACGAGGCGCACGCCACGGAATTCACCAAGCTGGGCCGCATCCCTGTGCTCAAGGCTCGCATGAACGCCGACCTGCACATGGCAGAGGACCTCAAAAACACAGGCAAAGGCAACCTCTTCGTCATCTTTGGTGAGCCGGACATCAAACTCCTTCCCGAAAAGGACGGCAAGTTGCGCGTGAAAGTAAACGGCGTGGATGTCTTCGACCCCAGCACGGGTGAAGTTCGCAGTGACAGTGCCGACGGCATTGCCTGCTGGTTCATCGACACCGACTACAATGAGGAGAGCTTTTTTGTTCGCCATGCCTACTTCCTCGGCGCAAACGACCCGTATAGCGCCCTCAAGACCACCCTGAAAGCCGAGATCAATGCGGACGCCTGGGCCACGCTCAACAGCGACACCTCACGCCCGTTCGAGAAACCCAAGTCCGGCCGCATCGCCGTGAAGGTCATCAACCATTTGGGGGATGAGGTGATGAAGGTGTTTAAGGTCTAACGGCTATGGACTTCCGCATCGCCGACACTTTCACCGACAGCCTCGCGCGTTTGACCTGCGACGAGCAGAAGGCCGTGAAGACGACGGCCTTTGACCTCCAGATTAACCCGGCCAGTCCGGGCTTGAGTTTTCACAAACTCGACAAGGCGAAGGACAAGAACTTCTGGTCGGTGCGGGCCAATGCGGATATCCGGCTCATCGTCCACAAAACGCAGGCCAGTCTGTTGCTCTGCTACGCAGATCACCACGACAAAGCCTACGAATGGGCCGAGCGGCGGAAGTTAGAAACCCATCCCAAAACTGGTGCAGCTCAGTTGGTGGAAATCCGCGAGACGGTGAAAGAAGTCATGGTGCCGGTGTATGTGCAGACCGAACTGCCTGCGCCTCCGAAGCCACGCCTCTTCGTCGACAAACCCGACGAAGAACTGCTGGGTTACGGCGTGCCCGCTGAGTGGTTGAACGATGTGCGTCAGGTCACCGAAGACAGCCTGCTGGTGCTGGCAGATCGCCTACCCGGTGAAGCGGCCGAAGCCCTCCTGGAACTTGCCACAGGTGGCAAACCGCGCGTGGTGCAACCGGCGGCACCGGTGACGAATCCTTTCGACCATCCCGATGCCCAGCGCCGGTTCCGCGTGATGACCAACGTCGAAGAACTCCAACGCGCCCTTGATTTCCCATGGGAGAAATGGACGGTGTTCCTACATCCCGAACAGCGTCAGTGGGTGGAGCGTGACTACACTGGACCAGCCCGCGTCTCAGGCTCCGCTGGAACCGGCAAGACTATCGTGGCGCTGCATCGGGCCGTCCATCTGGCACGGGCGCATCCAAACGCTCGCATTTTGCTCACGACCTTCTCTGACACGCTGGCGAACGCGCTTCATACGAAGCTAAAACGCCTGATTGGCAGCGAGCCGCGTCTTGCTGAACGCATCGACGTTCACTCCCTGAATTCCCTGGGCCTCCGCCTCTACAAATCGCACTGTGGCCTGGTGAAGCTGGCCAGCAACAATACTGTGCGTGAACTGCTCGATGAAGCATCTAAGAAAGTGGGTGGTCACAAGTTCAGCTTGCATTTTCTCCATACCGAATGGGAACACGTAGTGGATGCGTGGCAACTGGAGAACTGGGAGTCTTATCGCGATGTCGCCCGTCTGGGCCGCAAGACCAGGCTGCCCGAAGCACAGCGAGCAGTGCTCTGGTCCATCTTCGAGCGGGCCCGCGGTGGATTAAAGCAGCGGAATCTGACTACCCACGCTGGTCTGTTCACTGCCCTGGCGTCTGCGCTGGCAAAAAGCAAGCACCCGCCGTTCGACTTCGCCGTGGTAGATGAAGCACAGGACATCAGCGTCTCCCAGTTGCGCTTTTTTGCTGCCTTGGGTGGGGACCGACCCAATGCACTTTTCTTCGCCGGCGACCTTGGCCAGCGCATCTTTCAGCAACCCTTCTCTTGGAAATCCATTGGCGTGGACATTCGGGGTCGCTCGCGTAGCCTGCGCATCAACTACCGCACGTCCCATCAAATCCGCCAGCAGGCCGACCGTTTGCTCGGCCCTGAGGTCACCGACGTGGATGGTAACAGCGAAGGCCGAAGTGATACCATCTCCGTCTTCAACGGCCCGTCACCCGTCATCCATGTGCTCGCGACTGAAAATGAAGAAATCAAATCGGTCGCGACATGGCTTGCTGAGTGGTCGAAAGCCGGTATCCTTCCGCACGAGTTCGCCGTCTTCGTGCGGTCGGCAGCGCAATTAGCCCGCGCACAAGCCTCGATCAAGGAGTCAGGATTGCCCTTCAAGATTCTCGATGAGCACGTCGAGACGACCAGCGGCCATGTCTCGGTCAGCACCATGCATCTGGCCAAGGGGCTGGAGTTCCGCGCCGTGGCGGTGATGGCCTGCGACGACGAGGTCATCCCTTTGCAGGAACGCATCGAAACGGTAGGAGACAATGCAGACTTGCAAGAAGTCTATGACACTGAGCGGCAATTGCTGTACGTCGCCTGCACCCGAGCGCGGGACCACCTTCTTATCACCGGCGTCGAACCGGCATCGGAGTTTCTTGATGATCTGCGGAAACCTACCACTTCGACGGCCTGAGTGAACGAACCTCCTGGCAACCTGGGAAAGTGGGTGTTTCAATGCCGCTTCCATTTCCGGCAATATCTCCTTTGATAATCTCGGATGAACAGCTCATACTTGCCTGGCTGCTCCCGCTTGAGCCGCAGCATCTCCTCCAACTTTGCTGACGCTTCGATCATCAACTTGCGCATTTCGTCGTCTGAAATCCGGCTGTACCCCGGCTGCTCCAGCACGGGTGACGGTTTGCCGGCGTGGAGGTCCTCCAGAAATCCGTTCCGAAACGCATACGCCGTGAGAGCGTTGGCTTCGTCTCGGAGCGTGAACTCGCCCTCGGAAGTCAGGCGCAAGTGCTCCAGCAATTCCTGCTCCGCGAATGCCTCTTGCTCTTTGGAAGGCACGGAAGGGCATTGCCTCAGAAACACCCTCTTGCCGCAACGACCATGCCCATGTTGATCGTAGTAAATCACCGTGTCGCCCTCGATGCTGTCGATCTGCCGGATGAAGAGCCTGTTGACGTGAAGATAACGGCCTCCGACGACGAGGTCTTGGCTTCGGATTCTCTCTGGTGTCGCCATGACGAGGAATTTACACCTTTTAGGCTGCGCGGCAAAGTCGAAGGCGCACGAAACATACTGGACCACGTGCAACCGTTTACGACTTCCGAAACCACTTCATCGCCCACCAGGAAAAGGAGTTAGGCTTCGCGGTCGGACCCGAGGCAACGCGTGAGTGGCTTATTGCGGAGGCAGCACCGATTCTATTTTGCTCTGCGAGTTAGAATAAGCGTGATGGCCAAGATTGCTATTCCCGCAACAACCGCCAAAGCGCCAGTTAAGACCTGATTCGTTTTTAGCTTCTGGAGGAACACTGAAAGGCCGTAGATCGTTGTAATAGCGCCGATTAAGATGCCGACTACAGCATTGAATTTCTTGGAAAAGAGGTGCTCCGCGTGCTCCTCCAATCCCTTGCGGTTGTCCTCCATTTTCTGTTGGCTTTCCTGCAGTTTAACCAGAATTGTGTCGGTCCGCTCTTTTATTGCTCCGGTCCGTGTTTCGATTTCCTTTGTCAAGCCAGCCACCTCCCGCGAGACCATTTCAAACTTGCCGTCCAGCTGAACCAGTTCGCTGCTGATGTGGTCGAAAGGATAGCCGGCCTCACGCAGTTGGCGCTTCGCATCGAGTTTATCCCTTGAGGAGGACACGATCCGTTCCTTGGGAATATCTACAGGCAACTGCCGTGCTGAGGGCACGATTCCCTCGCTGTTCTGATACTTATGGTCCGCCTTGTCGCCGTACTTCACGTCAGGAAGTTCCGTCCCTTCGAGTTCAAAAATGGTCAACTTGAAGATTGGCTCCCCGTATTTCAATATGAGATCCCGACTGGAAGAATTGCGGATCATCCAATTTAACTGCCCTTTGAAACCAGAATCCACTTTAGTTGTTACCTGGCTGATCCCCTCGCGCATCATGGTGGTGGTTGGGGAGATTAGTCCCATCAGCATCTTCTTGGGCATGACCTTTTGAATCGCGGACTCAGAGAAATCGAGACGCTCCAGACTCGAAACGAGAACCGATTCTCCCGATCCAACTTTCAGGAAATCGCCTTCCTGAATCGTCCGCATTTCGGAAGTCGACAAGAACTTAACTGAGCTGCCCAGCCGCAATTCGATGCCGTTCGGATTCAAGAGGCGGGCATCGCCGCTATTTACCACGGTGCCCAACAATTGCCGTACGTCTCGGTCAGAAAGGATTTTGGCCATAAGACTGGTCTCCATTGGATCACATCGGAGTTGGGGTGTCAAGCCCTGTGGCCATCAGCGGACATCACCCCCACGCCAGTCTTCGGTGTCCAGGCAGAATACGCCGGCGGGCCCACCAACCACGTGATCCAGATTGCCGTATGGCGCGGTCAGGTCATTGATGACGCGAAAGTCATCCGGGAACCTCTCCAGGATGGCCGCCACGGAGTTCTCGCCATCCGCTCCCCTGGCGAAGTTGGTGCGCTCCCTGTCCAGCTCCTCCGCCCTCCTGAGAGTCCAATTGCCCACCCGGCACATGAGGACCAGCGCAACGATGCTGGCGAAGATGCCCGCCCAGGAGGATATGGTCAGACCTGGGAGCAAACCCCGGAGCAAAAAGCCCACGATCAACCCGACGAAGACCATCAGGAGCATTATCCACCCCAACATTGCGCGCCGTTTCCTGACCGCTTCCTGGCTGGCGTATCTGCCTGATTCTCCGAGAACTTGCGCCATAAACTTGAGCTTTTCTGTCGAGTGGTCACTGGTGGCCTTCCCGTGGCCGACCACAAGGGACGAGAATGCCCCGCCCGCATGGAGCATAAATCTTGCCACATCGTGAGTCGTCTGGCCTATCCACTCCACGTCTCACCGGCTCTGCTTTAGGCATGGAGTTGGACAGGATGGCCCTGCCACGCCAACCTTTGCCGCCTCCTGAAGTCGGGATGTCGCCACAAACCGCACGCTTCGGTTAAGCCCACGGAGGAGCCCTTGATGAGTCCGCCATGAGGGCTCCGGGCTTGACACTTGGAACCATGTCCGCCCTAATGCTGCCCAGATTCAGAGGTAGTGTTATGGGTATTTTGAATATTGACTCGGATGGAATTGCGGCTGGCCAGGCCTCCGCGAACGTACCCACCCGCTGCACTATGACCCCGCTCAAAGTGACCTGGTTACTATGAGCGCAATTAGTGGTCAGACAAGGGCTATCAGTCCTGCGGCAAGCGGCGAGGCTGGCGTGTTCTTTGAGCAGCATGTTGGCGCCGCATTCTTGTCATTGCTTCTTGTCCGCGGAATCCCACCTTGCTTGACACACTGCCAGTTGGTGGAGGTCCATTTTCAGGCGAAACACCAGGGTTGGCATACGGACGATTTGCTCCTAGTTGGTGAGAATGCTGAGAAGCAAAGAATGCGGCTAGCAATTCAGGTGAAGCGGAGGTTCGTGATCAGCCGAAATGACCAGGATTTCCGAGAAACGATTGCAAACGCGTGGCGTGACTTTTGGACAAAGCATCCATACAATCCCCTGACCGATGGGTTTGCCGTCATTACCCTACGAGGGTCAGAATCGCTGTTGAACTATTTCGCCACCCTTTTGGAAACAGCGCGATTCTGCAGGGATGCAGCTGACTTTCGGCACAGGATTGAGCTGCCAGGATTTTTGCACCAAACTGTTCATAAATACTACGAAGACCTTTTTGCGGTAATTGAAGACGAAGCGGGCAAGGTCGATCCGAGTGAGATCTTTGAGTTCCTTAAGCGACTGCACCTGTTGAGCTTTGACCTGAACTCCTCGACGGCACAGACGGAAGCCTTTATCAAGAGTTTATTGGCGCACAGCGCGCAGGGGGCTGACAAAGTCGGTGCCGCCAACCTGACGTGGAATCAACTCCTTGCGCTTGTCGGCACAGGCGAACCACATGCCGCCAGCTTTCAACATGGCGACCTTCCTGAAGACGCGCGTCAGCGACACACGGCAATTCCCAACCAAGAATACGAGGCGTTGGCAACCCTGCAGCACCACTCCTGGCCTATCCAGCGAGCGGCGTCAGCCAAGATCAAGGCGGCATACCATTTGGAGCGAAAGGCGCTGTTGAGTGAGATAATGTCGGCTTTGGACAACTCCCGAATTGTGGTGGTGACCGGAGCGGCGGGTTCAGGGAAATCAGCCCTGGCTGGCCACATTTTCGAGCAGATGAGCGCCGAAATGCCGGCATTTGCATTCAGAGCCGAAGAGTTCTCCCGTTCTCATATTGATGAAACCCTCCATTCAGCCCAAGTCCAGTTGACGGCCAGGCAGGTTTCAGCGATTCTCGCGTTACAGCCGGACAAACTCTTCTGGATCGAGAGCTTGGAGCGTCTGCTGGAGAAGACGGAGCGAGCGGCATTTGTCGATTTGCTTCAAATGGTTCGCGAAGATGAAAGCTGCCGGCTGTTGCTTACTTGTCGCGATTATTCCGTCGATCTCATACGATCCTCATTTCTGGAGCAAGCAGGTATGAATCATCAGGTGGTGATAGTGCCGTTGCTTTCCGATGCGGAGCTCAATCAGGTGCTGGAGGAATTTCCGAAATTGAAACCGCTTGGCCTGAGGAAAAGCATCCGCAAGCTACTCCAGAATCTCTACATCCTCGACAAGGCAGCGCGTATGGAGTGGAAAGAGGGTGCTCTGCTTCCGGAGAACGAGCGCAGCTTTCGCGAGAAGGTGTGGCGCGACATCATCAGGGAGGATCAGAATCCGAGCGACTCCATGCCGCATCGGCGTGGGACAACTTTCATTCAAATCGCCTTACTTCGAGCGCGTTCCTTGAATCCATACGCCGACTGCTCGGCACTGGATCGGGCGGCTCTTGACCGCTTGCGCGGCAGTGGTTTGCTCGAATTTGCTGAGAAATCCGAAGATTTGGTCGCGCCAGCACACGACATCCTCGAGGATTGGGCGCTTTTGAAGTGGCTGGATGAGCAGTTCGCGAGGCTCGAAGGAGACCCGGAAAAATGTCTGCTTGAAGTTGGAACTCACCCAGCTCTACGTCGAACCTACAGGAACTGGCTGGAGGAAATGCTGGAGTGTGAACCGGAGCGAGCTGACCGTCTGGTCGCGAGGACGGTGGGCAGCGAGAAGCTGCCTCAGCAACTGCAGGACGACACTCTTGTGGCCGTCCTGCTGTCGGGAACCGCCGGGCAGTTTTTGGAGCGCAACGAGGCTACTCTCTTGGCGAACGAGTGCGCACTACTGAAACGCGTTATTCACCTGCTTCGAGTGGGTTGCAAATCGTCAGGGACAGTAGCGCGTCTGGAGGACACGGCTCCCTGGATTCATTACTTGCCAAAGTACCCTGCGTGGGCTGTGGTCCTAAAGATCCTAAGAAAGCACGTGAAGTCGCTGGCGCCCCGGAATAGCGATTTAATCATCGGAATGCTGGGGGACTGGATTCAGGGAGTCAGTTGGCTTCTGCCTTACCCGGACGGCGCCGATGATGCTGCCCAGATTGCCTTTGCTCTTTTGTCAGCCAATGATCGGCGGTATTGGGAACGTGAAGCGGTCGAGAAATTGCTGCAGGTAATCACAAGGATTCCGAATGGTGCTCCTGAGTCAATCAGGGAATTGGCGGAACGCGTCAAAAGCCCTGGCCGGGAAGACTATGTCGCGCGAGACTTTGCAGAGAGAGTCCTCGAGCACTTGGACGGGCTTCCGATGTGCCGTGATTTCCCCAAGGAAGTGATTCAGATGGCGGAGGCGCAGTGGGGGATCACAAGGGAGCAGCGCGATAGGGCGGATTGGTCGCACTACCGTGACCACTTTGACGTCGAAGTCGCATTTGGCCTTCCTGCAACACTCAGCTTCGATTTCTTCCCTCCAAGCGCTTATCACGGACCTTTCAGAGGTCTTCTCACACATCATCCACGGCTTGCGGTTGATTTCATCCTTCGGTTTGCAAACTACTGTGCAGACGTCTACGGCGATCCAAAGGTATTCCACAGATTTGTTGAGCTGCCGGACAAAACCACTTTGGTTTTACCCGATGGCACGCAGAAGGAGCAGTGGTGCAATTGGAGGCTCTGGGCGCTTTACCGGGGAGCGCATGTCGGGCCGCAAGTTCTTGAATGCGCGCTGATGGCTCTAGAGCATTGGCTGTTGGAGGTTTGCCGAAGCCGACCAGGAGAGGTCGAAGGGTGGCTGCTCGAACTTCTCAGCCGAAGCAACAATGTCGGCATCACCGCGGTCGTCGCGAGTGTGGCAGTCGCATACCCACCCTTGCCCGGTATGGCTGGTCCAGTGTTGATGACCTCCCGTGAGGCCATCGAACTGGACCAGGCCCGTATGGTTCAGGATTATCACCCGGTCGGACGTTTCCTTGAGGGCATGGCAGCCAATGATGCGGAGCATGATTTTTACAACAAAGAGCGCAAAGAGGCCGATAGCCTGGAACACCGAAGTCATGATCTTCAGTATTTGGCGGTTCAATTGCAGACGGGCCACCTTCGGAACCGCGTATGGGACATTTTTGACGATCACGAAAAGCAGTTACCACCACCAGCGCAACAGGGGCAAGCTGACAAACTATGGCGCCTGGCGCTGCTCAAAATGGATCTTCGGCACTGGGAAGACAAAGGGGTTACCAGCGGAGGAGAACAACTCGTTGGGCCCAAAGCACCGGAAGCCGACGTGCAGGAAGTGATCGATTCCCATGCACCGAAGCAGCGCGCGTTTGAGGAGCGCCTGCGTTTGCTCATGTGGGGGATGGCAATATTCCGTGGAGAGGAAAAGCTCCAGGCAAATCCCGATGAGTGGCGGCAACAATCCGCCCAAGCCCGCAAAGTCTACACGGATTTGAAAACGAACGTTGATCCGGAGGACGACGTTGGGTGGAGGATGGGCCTAGCTGGGCCGGCCTATGTAGCGGCAGTTCTTGTCCGGGACCACTGGAAAGAGCTGCCACCAGAGGAACGGGAGTGGGTGGCGGGGGTGATAACCGATTCTATTTCGAGGGACGCTGACTCAAAAGACGATTTTTTCATCGCCGGAAAAAACCCAATGGATGCATCGCGTCCCGGAGCGTTTGTCCTACCCGCTCTGTTCAACTGCGGCCTCGGGCCCGAACGAGAAAAGCAGTTATTGCAGAGCCTTGCGCTGGCGTTGACCCATGCCTCCGACGAAGTTCGAGACTATGCAGCAGAAGGAGTTGGCGTATTCCTCTGGAACGCAGATCGTGATTTGGCTCTGACTTGTATAGGAGCCTTTGTTTCTGCGGCGACGATGCAGAATGCTGCCGCCAAGTTGAAGGAGCTAGGGCGGGTGCTGGAACGACCCGATATCGACATAGATTCCATTTTAGAGGGAGCTAAGCGTGTTTTCAAAACCTCGATTCAGAACAGAGAGCGTTTGAAAGAGGAATCATTGTTCGCGCTCGACCTTGACGATTGGCCAGGCCGGAGCGCCCTGCACTATCTGCTACCGATTTTTGCCCATGCCCCGAAAGAGGCACTGACACAACGGTTCTTTAGGAAACTCTGCGAAGCCCTCGCGAGTTGGTGGCGGAAAGATGCTGATGACGGTGAGCGACAGCATGAGAGAAGGCATTATCAGCTCGAGCTCCTGTGCGTCCAACGGATCGCCAACTTCGTGCTCCAATTATCCCCCGCGGAAGCTACCGAGACGTGTGCGCCTCTGACGAGCATAGCAAATGATTCTCCAAAAGAGGTTGGACAATTCCTCGAGCAACTGATCATAGCCGAAGACGCGATGGGAAGTGGCTCGACCTTTTGGACTCTGTGGGAGGCATTCGCAGATCGCGTGCTGCAGGCTCCCTGGACGGCATCAATCAGTGACCGCGACTCCGAGAGGATCAAGTTTAGCAATTCTCTCTTCCTGACGGTGCCGTGGAAAGAAGGGGTTCGCTCTTGGCAACGACTGGCAGGAAATGAACCACGGCTAGATCGCTTATTTGCAGCCCTTCCACCAACCGCGCCAACCTTAGTTGCATATACTTGCTACCTGACCACCGTCGGAGAAAAGTCCCTGCCCGGCGCTTTTGTTCTGATCTCGGAGAAACTCCGCGAGGCCCGACGGAAGCCTTCGCTGTTAAGTCCGACCGTTCAGTTTTATCTGGAATCGCTGCTGCGGCGCTGGGTTTTGGGCTATTCCGGAACGTTAAAAGCGACCCCTGAGCTTCGGGCTGCCGTGCTTTACATCCTGGATGAGTTGGTCGAGGCAGGATCCTCAGTGGCATTTCGCCTGCGGGACGATTTTGTGACTCCTGGGTCAAATAAATTACCAGCTCCTGCCCCGCCCGATGTCAATGCTCAAGTATGAAAACAGCTCACAGCTAAAAAAGAGGAATCAATTGCAGCAATCAATTCCCCTTTCCAGCTCCCCACCCCTTAACGCAACCCAGATCCAATTCAAACCCCAACCCCTAAACTCCAATCTTCCTCAACCCCCTCCTCTCCTGTTCAAAGGATGTCGCCAGCCGAGCCCTCCCCTTTGCCCAATTCTTCAGCCCTGCAATCTGCTCCGCCATCAACTTCGAGAGCGGCACAAACTCGGTCAGCACGCCGGCAATCGTCAGGTCAGTTGGCTCCTTCTCCGCATCAAATGCCTGGTAAAGGGCCTCGACAAACGCATTCTCGATTTCACTGCCGGTCAACCCTTCAGTCACCTTCGCCAGTTGAACGATGTCGAAATCCTTGGCGTCTCGACTATACTTGCCGATTTGGATTTCCCAGATGGCCTCGCGTTCCTGTTGATTGGGGAGGTCCACGAAGAACAGCTCATCGAACCTGCCCTTCCTCAGCATTTCAGGCGGCAGTTGAGAAACGTCATTGGCGGTGGCGACGACGAATACAGGCGCCTTTTTCTCCTGCATCCACGAAATGAAGGAGCCGAAGACCCTGCTTGAAGTGCCGCCGTCTGTTGCATTGGAGCTTTTGGTGCCGCTGAATCCCTTCTCCACCTCGTCGATCCAGAGGCAACAGGGCGCAATGGCTTCTGCGGTTTGGATGACGGCCCGCAGGTTGGACTCTGATTGACCGACCAGACCAGCGAAGATTCTGCCGGCGTCGAGTTTCAGCAAGGGGACGCCGAAAACCCTGGCTGTGGCTTTGGCAGTTAAGCTCTTGCCGGTCCCGGGAATTCCGATTATGAGGAGTCCTTTGGGCGTGGGCAGTCCGTACTCGATGGCTCTCTGGCTGAACGCATGACGACGTTTCAGCAGCCACTCCTTCAACACATCCAGGCCGCCAATGGATTCCAGGGATTCTTTGGTTTCGACGATCTCAAGGATGCCGTTTTTCTTCACCGCCTGGGCTTTCTCCCTGGCTACGATTTCCGGGTTCACCCCCTTCGATTCAGCCACGGATAGAGCAAAGGCGTTCTCAGCCTCAATGGTGGTCAGTCCGGAAGCTGCATCGAGGATTTTGTCCCGTTGCTCTCCCTCCACCCCTTTCAACTGCGCCGATTCGATAATGCCATCCAGGACCGTCCTCAACTCCTCTTTTCCAGGCAGCGCGAACTCGATGACGGTCAGTTCATGTTCAAGCTCGGGAGGCAGGCACAATCGGCAGCCCAGGATGATCAGGGTCTTCGATTTGGTCTTGGCCTCCTGGAGCACGTCTTTGAGCTGGCGGATGAGGATGGGGTTGGGATCTTGCAGGAACAGGTGGAAGTCGCGCAGCAGGATGATGGTCTTTTCGCCCATGTCCTTGATGGCGACCAGGGCTTCCAGAGGGTCGTTGGCGGCGGTGGTGGTGTGCTTTTTGGTGTCGACCAGGCCATCCACCACGGACCAGACGTGAAGGCTGTACTTGAGGTCCTGGGCGATTTGTTTCATTTCCGCATCCACCCTTTGTTCTTCTGGGGAGACGAGGTACAGGCCAGGATAACCGGCCCTGATGTAGTTCGTGATTTTGGATTTCATACAATTAGATGGCGAATTTGCGGTGTCCGAGTTTGGGGAGTTGGAGGATGTGATTTTTGCCATGATGTATTTGGGGTTGGGGTTGTGGGGGTTGTGGTTCGTAGCTGTGGGTGGCCTTGCATTGACGATCCGCTGTGCCCATATCCACAAGCCGAACGTGTTTGCACGACCGGCTGCCATCAGGGGCGACTCGACGGGTCCAGCCCTTGCAGTTGCAGGAGGAGGTTCCATCGGTGTATTGCAGGGTTTCGTATTCGACGTTTGGATTGGAGTCGGACGCAAAGGTCCAGACTTTGCTGATTCTCTTGTTCATTTCAGCGGTTGATTGTCTTGATCCTCTCTCTCTTGCCTGGCCGCCGACGAAGCAGGGCGAATCGCTCGACTTCATCGGAATCGGCCAGGCGGTTGTGCCGATGTCAGGTCACCGGGAAGGCCGGCATCTTGACGAGCGCAACATCCTCCTCATGCAGGCCAACGCCAACATCCTCGGCCCAAGCCTCTGTGTCGGCGGGCCAGGGATGACCATTGATAGGATAGGCCCAGTATTTGATCGGGCTCTCAGGCGGCAGATTGGATGCCGGTTCGATGACCACCAGGGTGTTGGCGGGCAGGAGGCGCCGCTCACCCGGGTTGCCATGAACAGTTTCACGGGTGGTGCGCGCCATTTGCATGCTGGTTTCTCCGCTTGTGAGGCTCTCGGTTGATGTTCTCGGCCAGGGCCAGGGCTTGGTTCAGTCTGCCCATCGGCTCGGTCAGGTTTTTGCCCCAGCTCTGTTCCAAGTTCCTTGCTGCGGCCACTAATTCAGGGAGCACATTGGCGGCGTGAAGTAATTCAGGGAGCCCTGTGCTTCGGTCGATGATCTGAGCCATTTCCGGGATGTCGAAGCTGCCCTGGGTATTGCCCTTCTTGGCGAAGGCAACCGTTAGGGCAACGGCGGCGCGTCTTGCGGGTGCGGTGTTCTTTTTCATGGTGTTTGGTTTTGTTGTTTGTTGTTTGACTAAAGTGCAGACGGGAGATGCGGACGCGTGATTTTCACGCATTCCCGGGGGATGCTCACAACGTAACCCCTGTTTATGGCCGGATTTCATGTCAGAAAAAGCTGGCCTGCTTTATGCTAGACCTCTTTTTCCAAAGTCTTGATGGTTTGATCGTAGCAGTGTGCTGGCTCCGCCACTGCGGGGCTGGTCCTGCCGAAACGCAAATGAAAGGATAAACGTATGCTTGGGTGTACCCATGTTTCTTCGAGAACTCGCTTGTTCCGCTCCTTTGGTGTCAGCCTGGTTGTTTTCATGATGGCGACCGCCGTGCGAATGGCTCAAGCCGATGATGCAACCAACCTTGTGGCAAGAGTGCTGGCAACGAACAGCCCCTGGCTGAATCCGACGCCGATGACAGGAACCTATAGCCTGTTGCGCGAGCCTGACGGGCAGACGAACGTCTTAAGCGGGCCATTCTCTTTCTCCGATGTTGCGACAAATGGTTGGCAGTTCTGCCGACCCTATCGCGTAGGCTCAATGATTTGGACCCCGTTGCACTGCATGGCGGCCGGGGACAGCCCCTACACCGTAACCGGAGTCGGGCAAACCAATTGGAATGGACTGAACGTGCAAGCGGTGGATGTGGAATTCGCCACGAATGTTTCGTGCTGGATCGGCATGGGAGGCCAGGGCGGTACGAGCTATTCGGAATGTAACTACCATCAAATCCGAAGCGCCTATATTCTGATCGAGCCTACGAACGCCGTGCCGGTGTATATGGACACCTACACGAGCCCTACCAATCAGTTTCAGTACTCTCCCACTTGGCAGTTCGATCTTCCTTTCTATAGCGTCGGCGGTGGCCTCGCGCCACAGGCCTTCGACTGGAATGAGCCCAGCACCTTCAAGGAGCATCAAGAGTTCCAAGTGGTCGCGGACCTGTGGTTTTTCAGTGAGGGGGAGGCCTGGTGGGGGGCCAATTCATTCGGCTTCACGGGACTCATTCAGACGCTTGAGATGACCAACGTGAGCATTGGTCTCGCAATCCCGATGAGAGTGACGAGATCGGGAAGCACCTTGAGTATTGCCCTGCCCCAGACCGGCGCGGCCGGGTTCCGAGTGGAGGGGGCTAACAGCCTGATTGGCCTTTGGGCCCCGGTAGAAACTCAAACGTCGAGTGACTCTTCATCCATCACGGTGGCGGTTCCGACCAATCAGCGGACTCAGTTCTACCGGGTAACGAAATAACAGGCGTCCTTCGTGCGGATGTCGAAGAAAAGCCACCTTTCCCGTTGCGAGATCGGCAGGGCAATTGATTCACGGTTTCTCCTTTCTGTCGATTGTTGATTTCTGGCCACGATTGCGCGCCCTCTCCTCATGGGCACTTGCATGTTCCCGGCCAGCGGTTTGAACTTTGATGTGAATATCAGGTCTGGCCGGCGTCGAAGCACTCCTGGCAAACCTCAGCGCCATCAGGACAGCCGATGACGTAGGGGACGGTCTGGCCGCATTTATCGCACTTCTCAGCCGTGCCCAGAAGTTGCCGCGCTTCCAGGATGAGTTGGTTGAGCGTGGCGATGGAGTCCTCTGAGGTGCGCTCGAAAGGTCCATCGTCACCGGGTTCGCCTTCGTGTTTCAGGCCGGCTATCTTCCCCACGAACCTGAGCAGCGCCGGCTGAGTCAAAAGAGCTTTCTCCACGGCTTGAAGTGCCGCCAGGTCGCCGTCGTATTTTTCACACACGTCGCACCGCTGGATCTCGTACTTGTGTCCCTGGTCGTTGCCGGTATCGAAGAAGAACCAGCCCTTGCCTTTGCAGGCTCCACAAGGCTTTTGCTGGTCTGAACCGCCAGGGTCGCATGGGGTGTTTTCGATGGCGTCGTCCTGGGCGCTCTGGCCGCAATAGACGCAGTGGTCGGTGTGGGGGCTGAATAGGTGTTCTTTGGGTTTACTTGGTTGTTTCGGTTGATTCGTGTTGTTCATCGTTTTCCTCCTTGTCTTTGTCGAATGGGGTGCCGCTGAAACCGACCCAGACCCAAGCCGCCACGTAGCAGCCGTTGTCGTTGCCCTCGCTGAGTTGGGCGTTATCGTCGATTTCGACCTCCCCGTCTTTCTGATGTTCGTTTCGCGCCAGTTCGATGATTCCGACTCTTCTTGCTTCGGCCGTCTGAAAACAGTCAGCACAAAGCCCCTGATCGGTCAGAGAGTCGAACGCCTGGTTGCATTTTGAGCAGAGCATTGATGGTGTTCTCCTTTCGTTTGTTGATGGTTGGTCATTCGGACGCCTTCAGCCGGTCTTCCCAGCATCTCTCCTCGCATATCCATTTTCCCTGATGCAGGTGGGCTGATTCTCCAGGGCAGGGCAGGTGGCAGATGGAACATTGCACTTCATACGCCTTGCGCCATTGGGCCACGGTGTAATCCCGGCACTCAGGCTTTCCCAAGGGCCCGTAGATGGAGGCGATGTTCCTGGGCGTAATCGGAGTCGTCACGTTGATCCAGACCCGTTCGGCGTCTGGATGGTTGACGGGAGAGACTGTGGCGTCAGTGTTGAAGAAGCGGTTGGCTTTGGTGACCGCTTCGTCGATGGTGGGGGCGTTGACGTCGATGCCGAAGGCCGAACGTTTACCGCCCCACCTGAATTGGAATTCGAACGTGTTCATGTTGATGAGGGTTTTCTCCTTTTGTTGAGGGTTTCGTGGATTGGTTTGGAGCCCAAAACTTGCCGCATGGACATCCGTGGGCCTGATAATTGTCGATCTCGCCGTGACGTTTCTCCTGCGGCCCTGTCGAATCCAAGGATGAGCACCGTAGGCCGCAGTGGAAGATCCGTTTCAGGTCAGCGTCAGGTTGGGGGTTTCACCCTCGTCGAACTGCTGGTGGTCATCGCCATCATCGGCATTCTTGCCGCCTTGATGCTGCCGGCGCTCTCCATGGCCAAGGCTCAGGCCCGCTCGACCGCCTGCAAGAGCCACCTGCACCAAATGGGCTTGGCTCTCCGAATGTACGTCAACGACCACGCCAGCAGGTACCCATATTATCTTGGCCCCCCTGGACCAGCCTACGGCGACGATGCCGACTCACCAGAGGGAAGGGTTTATTGGTCGTCTCAGTTGATCCCGTATTATCCATCCCGATGGACCAATAGTGTGTACCACTGTCCAGGGTACAAAGGTGTGGATAGGGGGCCGGGCTTTTTCAATGCGCAGCGGGCTATTGGTCGCTTCGGCAGCTATGCGTATAACATAGACGGGGTTCGCAGAGATGACCATGCCCAAGGCCATTACGGGTTGGGTCCGGTAGTGTTCTGGCGGTGGGCACATGCAATTGCTGAGGCTGAGGTCAAAATTCCGAGTGAAATGCTGGCGATTACTGAGTCCCGGTTCCTAAATGCCAGCCGGAATCAAGAACCTGGGGGCAGAGATACGATGGCGTGCGGCCTTTTCGGCGATCCTTTCGACCCGAGACGGCACGGAAAGAATTACAACGCACTCTTTTGCGATGGCCACGTCTCGGCGATGAGTCCTTGGGTTCTGTTCAACTATACGAACACTGCTCCGATGTGGAACTATGACCACCTGCCGCATCAGGAACTGTGGATACCCTGGCGCTAGCGTTCACTCCGGTTGCAGGTTTTCTTGCTCCCACTCCAAGCAGGCGGACCGGGACTTGGCGAAGAAGCGGACTCTTCCTTTCCTGTCCTTGACTTCCCATTGTTGAGCGCCGTTGTTGAACTCGATGTTCGTGGCCCTGGTGATTTCGAGCCGGCCAAGTTCATGGAGCGGAACGGCCTCGGTCCAAAGACAATGGGCTGTGCCGTCGGGGTTGAATTGAATGTGGATGTTCATGGCGGCCGTGGATTTTGAGGGTTGAGGGTTTATGGGAGATGGCGGTTCCCTTGCTGACGCCAAATGGGACCGGCAATGGCCCTGGAGACGATTATGGCCTCAAGACCCCAGTAGATTATACCGGACGAGGGGCCAAACGGTCACAGGGGGGCAGCTTGCAGGTTCCCTCGTCAATTGCTGGCGAGGCTCACGGAGCGGCCGTACAAGCTCTAATGAAAACAGGGCACATCGATTGTTTGACCTGGGCCGGCAGCCTCGTCTATAGTGGCCGGGATATGACAGAACCTCCAGCCCCGAAGCCTGCCTCGGTGACCGTTAATCCAACCTTCTGGGAGCTGTTTATCGCGTCACTGTCCGTGATTCGCTATCAGGGAGTGTTGATTCTGCTACACACCATCTTTCCCTTGGCCGGCTTATGCCTGCTCGTGGCCCCTTTCTACATGGGCCGCGGGCCTGAGATTTCACAGGTGCTGCTGGCTCTGTTGGCCTTCTCGTTTACACCACTCATCACGGCGCTGGCCGTTTGGAGCAGCCGCCGCCGCAACCGGCTCGCCCAAGGACCATTCACATACGTTTTCGATGCCGATGGAGTCCACACCAGCTCGGCGGCATTCAAGCAGACAATTCAATGGGCTGGAATCCTCCGTGTGCGGCGGTCGAGACGATTTCTCTTCCTGTTCCTTTCCCCCAGCAAAGCCCTCTGCGTTCCATTGAAAGCCTTAACCGAACAAGGAATGCTGGAGGAAGTGCTCAACCTCGTCCATCAGCATACTGATTTTAGACAATCCGATGTCGATCATGACCGCCGGACCACATAGATAATACCGGATGAAGGCGCCGCATGCTCTGGAGGGGGTGAATGGTACAGCTTCTTGGTCGCTTACGGGTCGCTGTATGAATCGACCCGTTTGGTTAGGTGTGTACCGAATTTGGATCTGGAATGGCCCTGGAATCGATTTGAATGCCCGGACCACCACAGAGTACCGGATTGAACGTCGGATCGATCTGAGGGGCCTTTAGGGCCTATTACGGGCCAAGTGCCAGTTGTTGTAAGAATCAGAGCCGGTTATCATACAAATGTCCGCCCTCCGGGTCGTGCATCCGTATCCCTTCACCCTGACCTCGGCCTCTTCTTGAACAACTGCTCTGCTGGTACTGGCTGGAACGGGGCAACCTCATCCACGCAATCCAGGGACTTCACGATGATGTCCAGGTGCTGAATGAGAAAACTGATGTCCTTGGCCTTGCGTGCGTGCCAGAGAGGATCGGTTCCTTCGGTGCTGCTGGGCTCTTTGGGCAGGGGCAGGCACTTCTCCAGCACGGTGTTCAGGTCCGCCACTGTGAAATCCGGGTTGGCCGTGAAGAACTCGTAGGCGGCATCGAAGGTCCGGTTGTTGTAATCCACGACCTGATGGTGCAGTTGGTTCCTCTCGTTGAAGGCGCCGATGTTGTTCCGAGAGGCCAGGCTGTTGCGGAGCACTTGCACCTTTTCAGCAGCGGAGAGATCGGCCGTACTTTCCTTGGCTTTGTCCGGGCTGGCGTATCGTTCTGCCCTATCTTTAAGAATCTCGGTCTGCCGGGCCTTGACCTGCTCCTGTTGCTTCTCTTCCAGGGCATCGAAGAAGGGTCTCAGCTTTTGGCGGAGCAGGATGTGGACCCGATAGGAGTTGGCAGAACCGACGGGAACGTATCTCTCATCAATGTACTGGCAAAAGGCCTGGGTGAGGAATTGCATGACGAGTTGACTGGAAAACCGGGCGAGCAACTTCCTCTCCTTGGTGTTCGAGAATCGTTCCAGGTGCTTTGCCAGGTGAGGAGCAAACAACTCTGCCAGCTTGTCGTAGAGGGTCTCCTGGTCGCGGGTTTTGAGGAATTCAGCCAACTCCTCAGGTTTGGCATCCTGGAAGAATAGGATAATCCAGTCCAAGGCGAGGGTTACGGCAGATTGAGCAGTGACAGGCTTCATTTCCTTCAAGCCTTTGTTGTACTTGATGAACGTGGCTTCCAACGATCTGCTCAGTTTGATGGGAGGCGTTTTTACTGAATCAGGAGCGACACGAAGGGGTTGGGACGTTGGGGCCGAAGGCGAGGACGTGGCAACAGTACTTTGACCAGAAACAACCTGACCAGAGGGTGACAAGTTTGCTGACTGTAGTGAACCAGTTCCTTTGCTGGACATGGGATTCGGGGTATTGGTGCCGGAGGCCGGGATACTGCGGAATGGATGAACTCCTTTGACGGCCTTTAGTTTGTCGGTTTTCGAAGTGTGTTTTTGGTTGTCAGGAAGGCCGGGCTCTACGTAACTGGGATCTTTCAACAGGTCGTCTTTCAATGGGTTTTCTATTAATGTGGTATTGTTGTCCAGTTTTGACCCACCCATATCCAGTTTTGACCCACCCATATCCAGCTCTGACCCAGGCATATCCAGTTTTGACCCACCCTCGTCCAGTTTTGACCCACCTCCCTGTTCTTGATCGGCCAGACGAATTTCATCCACCAAGGCATATTCCATCGTCTCTCCCTTGCCCGGCGCAACTTTGATTTTCAGCACTTTCGCCTTCACCAACTCTCTCAAGGCGCGCTGCATCGTGGACTTGGAGAAAGGCAGATGTTCAATCAGGTCGCCCGGCAGAATGTGGTGCCAGGTGTACTTGGGGTCCTGTTTCCGGTTTTCCCTGATCCAATGCACGAGATTCCCCAGGAGCACGGCCGCCACGATGCCATACCTCACGGCATCCTCGACCTGAAAGTACGCCGGTTTCGAGGATTGGGCCTGCTTGCGGAAGTTCTCCTCCCGGAAAGCGAACCAATTGGTGCGGTCGTAGCCCTTCCTGTTGTAGTCCCCAATGAGCAGCGGCCCGTTCTCTTTGCCGAGCTTTTGCAGCGTGGCGTGGATAGTGCTCCGCTTCAGGTAGGGGAAAACCGCCGCCAGGTCGTCCAGCGTCTTGTAGAACCACTTTCGGCCGCCATGGACGTGCTTGCTCTTGCTGACGTGGTGGGCCAGGTATTGCAGCAGGACGGCGGCTTTTTCACCGTGCTCATGGGCGATGGCGCGGGAAAACGAGTGGACCTTGGCGCCGGCAGGATCGGTGGCGGTGTCGGCCTGGGCCGTGCCGATATTCTGGGCATCCTTGGCCGGAGCGCCTTTCTGCCGTCGTTTGTTCCTGGAATTGGCCATCGTATCACCGCTGCCCCTCAACCTGCACCACGATCCACCGCGCCGTCAACATTTTGCGACCTGGCGGTGGTTGACGAGTTCAGTGTGTCAAGAAGGCAGGAACGGGGTCGAACCGAGGCAGGCAATCCCGTGACCTTGAACCGCTACACCTTTAGCCTGATCAATGCCGCCGACCAACCTCAAATCAACCCTGCGCCAGCCTCAGACGTGCCTTCACCACCAACTCCTCCAACCGGTCCGAATCCCACCAGGCCAAGGTGATGCAAGCGCCCCCGTACCCCTAACTGGCCGCACACCACGCCGACAAGCCAAGGAACTGGCTGCCTACCTGACCTACCTGACCTACCTGACCCCTCCAACAAAAAAATAATACACTGGAAGAAGAAGGCTTTGCAATAAGTTTATGAAGTGTCAGGTAGGTCAGGTAGGTCAGGTAGGCAAAGGGTGCGTTTCCTTGGCGTGCTTGATGAACTCGCGTCACCAAGGGGTATGGGGTAAAATCGAAAATCGTGAATTTCAGACGGCCACAACGATCAAAAGACCGGCCTCGATGGCATATTATAGCGAATATGCCTCAGCCATGCGACATGCCTCCAAAATCCGGTCCACCCCCTCTCGATGCTGCCGGCCCAAGGGGTACTGGGTGATGGCTGGATTCTGCGCGGCAGCGAGGAATGGGAGCCGGGGACCTTGATGGAGAAGCTGGCCTCAACGAAATATTGTGGCCAATACTGCTTTTCCCCTTTCGATTGCCGTGGAGGTCGAAAAAAGTGTCAACCATGGTGTACACTTTGGGGATGACGACCTTGTCCTGGCTCGACCTTGGACCCTCGCCTTCACTTTCAGGATCCACGGCCGCAGAGAGTTGAACACGGTGCTCGAGGTCTCGACTCCATGGTCTTGGGGGTCGGTGTTGATGTCCTGGTCTCGATGGCGGGATGAACGTGCTGGACCATTTCGGCCACGGAGAAGCCCTGGGGTGGTCATTTTGGTTCACCGCCACCAGATCTCAAGTCTCACCATCAAGGAACCTGAAACTTTGGAGACCTTGGAGACTTTGGAGACTTTGGGGGCTTTCGAGGTATTTGAGACCTTTGAGACCTTTGAGACTTGATCCCCCTTTGGTCATCTTCAAAGTTGATGTCCAAGGTTCGTCTGCCAGGTTCACTCCCGAGGTTCACTCCCGAGGCTCATCTCCTGGGTTCTCTTCCTGGCATCATCTTCGACCTTCATCTCCCAGCGTTACCGTTAAAGCTCATTCTGGCGGTACGGGAATTGAGCGGAAATGGCCCTGGGAGCTGTCCGTTTGAGGTGGAGGCCTTGCGGGAAGGGGTGGAAAGTCGATCGTTTGTAGGGCATCATGGACGCTTTTCTGGGTCTTTAGCCGGTAATCATCAGTTTCATGACCAGTTATTGTAAGAATTGGCCTGGGCGGGTGTATGAATAGCGTGGTGGAAGTCCGTGGAACCGTGTAATTGGGTCCGGACCTCTCAGCCTGGTCTACCGGTTGTGCCGCCCCTCATAATCCACGTCTCTGCACCACTGAAGTCAGTCCTTCACCGGTGCTGACCGGCCAGGGGCTTCAATCGCCACGTACACCACCTCCGCTTGCGTGACCCGGACGGTCTCGTGAGGTGGTGAACCGCGCCGGGCTTCCACCGTGACGCGCACCGTGATTGAAGTGTTGCCGATCTTGAGGGTTTCGGTGTAAAAGCTGACCAGGTCGCCTACGAACACGGGCGCGATGAACTTGACCTCGTGCATGGCGACCGTGACGAGCTTGCGCTCGGAGTGCCGCTGCGCTTCTACCACTCCCGCCTGGTCGATGTGGCTCAGGATGATGCCGCCGAAAATGGTCCCCATCGGGTTCGTGTCTCGCGGCATCATCACCACGCGGATGGCCGGCTGCAAGTCGCTGGTCTCAATCATGGGGAGAATATGCCGGTGCTGAGCGGCCGTGGCCAGTACTTCGTCTGGGGGGCCTCAAGCCGGACCCTCACCCCTGCACCTCTAAGCTCAAGATCTGCCCCGGCTCCCTTTCAGCCAAGACTTCGAACGGCCGGCAGCACACCTCGCAATCGGTCGTAAACCGCTGCGTCCAGGTGCTCGTGTCAATCACCAGCTCGAAGGTCTGGCCGCAATAGGGGCACTGGATGGTTTCGCTGACTTCCATGTTCCTGATTCAGTTGTGCTCGGCAATGTTCACCGTGGCTGGAGAGCAATCAACCACCCTCACCGGTTGCTTTTGGGTTGCGATCTTGCGGTTTTGGGGTTATGAAATGCTGATATCAGAGTTAACCGAAGTATGAGCGAGCCGATTGTTTTCCAGAAGTCGCCTCTCGTGCAAGAAGCCGGGACAGGTGTGTATTGGTGGTGTGCCTGTGGACGGTCCAGGAGCCAACCCTTTTGCGACGGGTCTCACAAGGGCACTGATTTGAGCCCCAGGAAGGTTGAACTCTTCCAGGCACAAACGGTGGCGTGGTGTGGGTGTAAGCACACTAAGTACGCGCCCTTTTGCGATGGGTCACACGCCCAGCTTTGACCCGAAGGAGGCGCGGCACAGTATCAGGACCTTCAACGCTGGTGAACAACTGAAGCCCGCCATCTTTCTTCGCCAGGCTGGATTCAACGCTGCCCAGTGTTTTGGGATGAGAGAAGCGAACCTGATCCCCTCAATGACCGCGACGCGAACAGGTCCTCAATCACGGACGGTTATGGGTTACTCAAACGATCTTGCAATGGATCCAGGCGTCTTCGTTGAACTCGTAAATGGCACAAAGCCTGTGGTAACCATCCGCAATCACGACCTTGCCGTTGTGCTCGTCTCTCACGAGAAGCAATGGAGAGAGACACTTCCCCTTCCGAATCCTTTTCCTGTCCTTCTCAACATGTGAGGAGCTTATGCCCAGCAAAGAGAGTTGAGTAGCTCTGAATATGTCCTTGGCTTTGAATTGCACAATAGGAGCGTTTTCGAACTTGGCCATCAGTTCGACAACCTGCTCCTCACTGTAAAGCATACTCAGATAAGATTCAGCGGCAGGGTAATCCTGCTCCTCCACATCTGGACGCCACTTGATATTTATCAGTTTTGCTTTAGCCATTTTGGGTTGTCGGCAGCTTCGTTTCCATGTGAAGTCACTTCTGCACCGAACGCTAGAAGGCAGACGCGCCGAGTCTTACCACTCCAGTCCTGCAAGGCGATTCTCCCCGCTTTGGGTCGAAAAATCTTTTGGCCACCTATTAGCAGCAGCAGGACGAAAGTTCTTTGATGGCCTTCTCGACCGCCTCTCGGGTCTCACCTGTGCGCTTCTGGATCCGGCCATAGAGTTCTTCGTGTTTGCCTTCGGCGTATTGCAGATCGTCATCCGTGAGCTTGGCCCACTTCTGTTTCAGCTTGCCTTTGGTGATGTTCCAGTCGTCTTTGATTTCGAGTGTAGTCATAATGTTCGTCATTGTTTCGTTAATTCGCCGCCAACGTGACGGCGTAAATCCTCGATCAACCTACGGGACATTGCAGCCTTTGGAATGGCTGGTCCCACAATGTGCATAATTTCACCAGCGCTTCGCGGCACCAAGCACGCTTCCCAAGTGGCCGAGAGCCGAATTCTGGGCAGCAGCGAGACCGTTTACGGAGTTTAGGTATGTTTCGGAGTGCGCCACAACATGCATAGTCCAACCAATGCAGCCAGGGCGCCGCCAAGGAGCATCCAAACGGCTTTATTAGTCGGAGATCCGGTAAAGAACCTGGAGACGTCCGAGGTGAATGAGTTCGTGGCGTTAAACCCAACGACGATGAGGACAATGCCGCCGACGAGCAGAGCCAGAGATACAAGTTTATTCATAAAAGGCTTTCGAAACGTTTGTGGTCTATTAGCACTGTGAACCCTTTCATCAGGGGCCCATTCATGCCTTTGCCCTACTCCTCTGAGCATTTGCTTTGCCACAAAGCTTTCCCAGGGTTAACGCTGGAACGGTAACTCCAGGTGAACACTTAGGACAAACCGCTAACCTCTTTGCCGGCAACAACCGCCGTTGGCGAATTGTGCCTTCCACGTGCTGGAAAGGGGTCAACCGAACAATGTCCGATCACAAATTCAGACCTCTCGTCCATGTTGCAAAGCGCATGGTGTGGCGGCGGTGGTCGTGCAGGTTGCAATGACTTTACATCCCTCGACGCTCCCGAACTGAGACGCTATGGTGTCTTAATCAGCTCGGATTGAACGGGTTGGGGCGCTGGCCGTCATGTTGGCCCGCCTTTAGCTACAGCAGGGAGAAGTGGGTGGAATAACCAGCAAACCGACATCGTGGCGCCAGACTGCAAACCATTTATCAAATCCACTTCCTGACTTATGAAACACAATGAACTCTTCTTGGAGGAAAAGCGAAGGCCGGCCAGTGCATCAGGAGCGATTGCGGCTCTGGACTTCAACGACAGCCCAGTTGTTTTTGTACCATCAGCAGACGACATTGCCGGCGGTGTCGACCAGTTGAGATGGGCACGAGCATTCTCTGACCCGAATGACTCTGAGGTCGTGTGGAGTGTTTGACGGTATCCTTTTGACTTGGCCGACAATGCTGAAGGACTGAAGCCCGCCATTCATGGGCACACTCGCCTTATTAGTGAACGACTGAAGCGTATCCAAGGCAGCCGTGCTCAAGGCCTGCCACCGTGCATGGTTGGATGCGCATGATTGATATCCTTGCGGTGAATGATTGACCGGTGCCGAGGACCAGGGCTTTTCGCCCTAATCTTCCGGCGTCGAGGTGATTTTGATGTTCTTTGGCTTCGGCATTATCTGCGCCCCACCCAGCAGCCCCTCATAATTGGCCAGGGTGCGGTTGATGTCGTAGCAAAGGTCGGCAGCGATTTTCTCTTTCCTCTCAGGCCGCTCGTTGATGTCGGCCTGGATTTGGACGGTGAAGGAGATGGTTTTTCTTTTCATTGTCGAGCGTTTGGTAAGGAAGGGGCAGGCTTTATGCACCTGCCCTTTAGTTGATGGTTGATTCTGGTGACTCTCATTTGGCCGACAGCTCGGGTTTGACGGGTTTAGCGCCGAAGATCTCCCTGAGACCGTCCTTGGCCTTGATGGCACGCTCTACGGCCGGGCGCAAGGCCTGACCATCCACGACCACCGGCGAATGCCAGCAGTCCACCCAGGGCAACCAAGCCAACTGGACCACTTGCCTGCCGATGCCGATGACGAAGTAGAGCGCATGGCCGTCTCCCTGAGGCCAAGACACCAAGCGGCCTACCTTCAGACCTGGGCCAAGCGAGTGGTCGAACTCATCAATCTCCTTCAGCAGGTCGTCCATTGTCTCCTTCTTGGCCCGACGATGTTCCTTTTGCCGTCGCCTGGGTTGCTGGACAGAATATTCTGCGGCGTTCATCCGATCTATGAACTCCTGGACTTTGGCCAGGGTCTCCTTTGCTGTGTATCTCTTCATTTCTCCTTTCGTTGATGTTTTGTTTGATCACTGCCCAGCTTCCTCCGCCACCTGCTCCACGCCGCCAAAGGTCCCGTTTCGCTCCTCGGCAATCTCGCGGGCCGTCTTGATGCAGAACCTCCGAATGGTCTTGAGCGGGAGGCGGTCCTGTTTGGTCGTGGCGCATTTGGTCGAATCGTGGATGTGGTTGCCGGCCGAGTACACGACCCGGCCAGCACACCAGATTTCGTAGCCGTCGCGGTTGTATTCACCGGACACGACTGGCTTTCGTTGATGTTGATTTCTCTTGGTCATGTTCAGGTTGGTCTAATCGCTCAAGGAGTGCCGGGTGGATGGCGCGGGCCTGGGTTTCTCCGATTCGCCTGCACTTTTCACGCAGATAATCGAGGGAAACCGAGCCCCCACAGACGACGGAATTGGCGTGATCGAACAGTCCGACCACAGCCTCGAAGCAGATCTTCCCACTGCTCCAGAATGGACCGTTGCAGACCAGAACGGCGACCACAGTTCCAGCCGAGACCGCTTTCGATTTGTCCCTGAATTCCTGGTAGAAGTGGATGCCGTTCATGGCTTTCTGAGGAGTGAACCGAGCCTGATCCTCTCAATGACCGTGATGCTGTGCGATCCGGCATCCCGAATGACGGAGCCGGCCTCGTTGATTTCTGCCGTTTCATCTCCCAGGATGAGCAGGACCGAAGCTGACCCGGAACGTGATGCGCCTTGTTTGAGGCAATTCCGAGCACCCTGGTCAACTGTGTCGCCTCTGCCCCAATAGCCGTCGTGCGAGATGACGAGGTAGCAGGAGGCTTCAAGGTATCTCAGGAGGTCTCTCTGCGCCCTCTTGAGTGCTAGGGTGAATACTTTTTGCTGCGTTTTCTTTGGCATGAATGTCTTTCGTTTGGAGTTAATAGGCGTCTGGCAGCGGTCTTTCCAACCACTGCCAGGCCGTGCTGAACGGGCACCGGCGCATGGCCTCGTCCAGGTGTTCCTGGCAACGAGGGCCATGGTCGATGGGGTACGCGTGAACCTTGGAGGTGCTGACCCAAGAGATGAGTCTCTTCCGCGTCTGCTTGGCGCAGTATTTGCAGGTTGCGGTTTCCATTTACCCTCCGACCCGCTGTTGGTTTGTCCTGGTGCCGCGCTGGTGGTACTCGGGCTTCTTGACCTTCTTGCCAACCACGCCCAGCGCCTCTTCTAGGAACTTGGTGGCTTGTTCGCAGTCCGGCCCCTTGAATCCCACGGCGTCAATTTGGATCTCGCCTGTGGTCCCGATGATGATTTCGATTGTTCTGTTCATGGTGATTTGGGTTCGAGCGGTTCAACGTCCATGAGGGTGTAGATGTCGGTCCACTGCTCCCCGCAAGCCAGGCATATGACCGGCTGGCGCGACATTTCAGTGTCAAACGCCTGGGCTTCAATGTCTTCGGAGTTGCAGTAGGGGCAGTGGTACGGGCTTTGCAGATAATCTGCCTTTTGTTTGCCGTCCATGCCTATACCCCCATGAGCACGAGTTTGATAGCGCCGTTTTGTTGTTGCCGGCAAAGAACCGACAGACCCTTCTTCCTGGCTTCGATGCTGGCCTTGTGGACCCCGTAGAGTTGGAGGAGTTTGCCGTAGCCCTGGCCGACCTCCTTTTCGACGTGACCCTGCCAAAGGTCGGCGGTGAGGCCGAAGGTGCCGTCAGGTTGCCTGTTCACGGCGATGTCATACGGGCCTTTGAGCCGGACGACGAAGTCCCCCTTTGTCCTGTTTTCGTAGTACCCTCGGGCTTCAGCGTTTTGGAGGAGGGCCAACCCCAGCTCCGCACACGCCAGCCGCAGGGCCTCGATGTCTTTGATTTGTGTTTTGATTTCGGTGAAGTGACTCATTTTGAATTTGGATTTTGCTTGATGGTTGGTGGTTCAGATTCAAATGCCTCTAACCACAAACACCGGAGCATCATTTCAAACGATGCCGGTGTGTGTTTTTTCGATTTCCCTTTTCTCGTGGGCAAGCGTTAATCTCCCAGCATGAAGTCAAAAAGTGTTTCTAAGCGTAATTTTCTCGTGACCTCAGCCACCGCTTTGTGCAGCCTGGTGAGCATTCCGGCCTTGGCGCAGTCAGAGCCCAAGGATAAGCGCCTCCGTATCGGGACTTTTGATTCACGGACCATCGCCATCGGATTCTTCAACTCCGGAGCGGGTCAAAAGATGATGGCGGAGGTCAAAGCCGATTACGACAAGGCCAAAGCCGCCAAGGACGACAAGCGGATGAAGGAGATTGGTGCCAAGATGCAAACCAAACAACGGCGGCTGCACGAGCAAGCTTTCAGCACCGGGTCAGTGGTCAATCTGCTGCAAAGCGTCAAGGCAGAGCTTCCGGGGGTTGCCAAGGCTGCCGGAGTGGACCTCATTGTCAGCAAATGGGAGGTGATGTTTCAATCGCCAGGAGTGGAGACCGTGGACGTGACCAAACAAATGGCCAAACTCTTCAATCCGTCGGCGCAGGGGTTGAAGTGGATCGAAGGTGAAACGCCGCCTCCGATTCCCATAGATGACCTGCCTGATGATCTGGATTGAGGCCCACGGCTAAGCGCTACCTGTCGTCCGGTTAGACTGAAGGAATTTGGGACAGGGAACCGGGCCGAGCCTTTTACAGCCCAGCCCAGTCCCCATCCCCTTGATTGTTGTTTATGCCGCCAGCGGTTCCGAAGCCGGCAGTTGGGCGATTTGTTCCTGCAACCAGCCTCCCGTGCTCATCGTCTTGATTTCCTGCGCGGTGATGAAAGCCGCTCCACCCCCATAAGCATCGGTGCGTGGTTTAGAGCAGTCGTTCGACCACTCGAACGTGACTCGCCCCTCAGGATCGAACTTTTCCAGGAGGTGTTGGATGAACGAGCAGACGGCATCAATGCCCCCGTTCTCGGAATGCAGCCAGATGCCGTGGGCGCCGGCTGAACCGTCGGCTTCCACCTCGAACTGCCAATCTTCGGTGACGCCCGCGAGTGCCTGAGGGAAGTCCTTTGGCAGGTCTTCTCCCTGATTGGCGCAGGAGGCTTGGTGGTGGATTTCCAGCGCGTAAGCCTGGGCCGCTTCGGCGGGCAGGCTCAGGACCAGGCTGAAGTTGGTGAAGTAATTTGCCATGCGTTGAGTTTCCTTTCTCTCTTGGGCCGGAGTTGGGGCCGCGCCGAGCGTTTGACCACCCGACACGGCTTCCCTTGAGGTTAGTTGCGCCAGTTTTCATGGAATTGGGGGACGTCGAGCCTGTCCACCAGCAAGGAAACATCCTCGTGATCGAAGACGCCGATTTCTCCATAATGAGGCAAGCTGACCTGGAAGGCGATCTCCGGCGCGTTCTGGTCCGGCGCGAGTTGAACCACAGTCGCCACACCGCCTGGATATTCACCCATGGCCGGCGTGTTCACCATCTGTCCGAGCAGTTTCTGGCCGAGCTTCTGGACCAATTGATTTGCTTTCATGGTTCATGCAGCCAAATTGAACTTCCGGCGACCAAGCTCCCCAAACCGATTGACCAGCTCAGTGGCGTCCTGGTGGGCAAGGGTTCGAGCCTGATTCGCCAGTTGGGAGAGGCCGTTCTTCAACCGGGCTCTCGCCACAGCAGAATCCCGGTACTCCTCGGCCGTTTTCGACAGCAGCTCCTTTTTCACGTTCTCCAACTGCTGCTCCATCACCCGGTCGTTGACGAAGTTCATGGACTTGAACTGGTCGATGAACCGGACCAGGCGATTCAACGTTTTCTGATGGACGCCGGTTTCGCAGCCGTTGATGCTGCTCAACATGTCCTCGCAGAGCTGGGCCGTCTGCTCCCTCAATGACGCCACGCAATCGGCAACGAACGACTCCACATCGTTGCGGATCTTCTGGCCGGCCTCCTGCGCTGCCTTTTGGCGGGCTTCGATGACGGCTTGATGTTGGGAAGCGGAGACCAGTTCGGCCGCCATGTGTTGAGGCAGGGCGATTTGGAAGAGCTGGATGTCGAAGCCGTAGAACCTGTCCATCTGGTTCGGGAAAGGGAACGAGGCTTCGATTTGGGCAACGAGTTGGTCCGGGTCTTTCACCAGTTTCTCGGCCATTTTCCGCCACTCCTTCGAGGCACTTTGGCGCAGGGAGGAGTATTTCTCCAGGAATGCCTTCTTGGCCGCCCAGAACTCGGTTTGCAGTTCCTCCAGCTTGGCCGTGACTTCTGCCAGCTTCGAGTTGGGCACGAAATGACCGAGGCCGTTGAGGAAGGGGAAAGTATTGGTTTCCACGAGGGCATGAGCACGGCCTTCGATCAACGCCAATTCCTGCAAACAATCCTTGGGCAGCAGGCGTTTGTGACCGAGGCTGATGAGCCGGTCCGACACGTTCTTTCGTTCCAAGCCGATGTCCTCTGGCCTGAGCTTTTTGCAGCCACGCCAGTATGAAACGCTCACCTTGATTAGTACGCCTTCCCGGGTGATTATCGAGAGCAGGCCGTTGTCGTTGTTGTTGTCGTTGTCCATTGTTGATGAAGTCCTTTCTTTTGGTTGAGGTTGAAGTCGCGGTCGTCGAGGGGGCGGTGGTCAGTGCCAGTGCCGGTGATGGCGACGGTGGGAGTTGTGGTGATTGTTCCGTTTGCTGCGCTCGTGTTCCTGAAACAAGTACCAGGCGCCGCAGATGGCCAGAAACACGACCAGATACGGGAGCAATTGCAGGAAGACCCAGATGGCTATGACACACCCCACACCGAAGCAGATGATTTTGGCGGTTTGGTCTTTGGTTTCTCTATCCATTGAACTCCTTTGAAGAAAAGCCAGGCACCCGTTGGAGATGCCTGGCCCTGTTGAACTACGCGACCGGCTCAGATGCTCACGTTCTGGATCTGGCGCAGTTTGGTGCGGACGGCTTCGATCTCCTTGTCCGTCGCCCGCTTCTCCTTCTCGGCGGCCTTCACGGTGTCGATGATGGTGCTCAGGTCGCGGATGACGTTCCTGAGGTTGTCCTTGATTTGGTCCACCTGCTCGACCAACGATTTGACTGCCGGACTGTTGCCGTTGTTGCCGTTGGTGGTGCTGGTGGTGCTGGTGGTGCCGTTCTGGCTTTCCGCAGTCTGGGTTTCGGTCCTGGCTGCTTCGGGTGCCGTGGTCTTTGCTGTTCTGGGCATTTCGGTCCTTTCTTCGGTTGGCGCTCCTGGCTGTTCCTGGGGCGCGGGTTGATTTGATGCCGGCGTTGTGGTCTCGGCGGTTGGTTGGGCAGGCGCGGCGACTGTGTGCCCATCCATGTTGAGAGGGCTGATGATCATCTGCTTGCCTCCGTTGGACAGGAGCATCGGCGTCAGCGGACCTTCGATTTCGATTTTGTTCAACCCGAAGCGAAGGGCCTTGAGCAGGTACTGGCGGTTGAGGGCGATGGACACCGGGTTGCCGTTCACATTTACGCTTTGCACCGGGATGCTGGTCCATTCCTCGTCGTCCTTGCCCTGGCCCTCGACGTTGAGGTAGCGGTCGATGCGCAGCCGCACCGGGTAGTTCGGGACAGTGGCGCCCGGCAGGTTGGGGATGACCTGAATGAGCTGTTTGATGGCTTCCTCGCTGAGCCGTACCTGGGTCCACTTGCCGTTGGGCGTGGGAACGCATTGCTGCCAGGTCGGGAACGTGCCCTCGATTTCCCTGGTGATGAAAGCCCATCGAGGAGATTCCAGCTTCACCCAGCCCGCGGTCGCCTCCACTGCCGGCTTTCCATCTTTGGCCTTTTGCGCTTCCTGGCCCGGCTCAAAGCTCAGGAAGGCCGGCTGCTCGTCCAGGAAATCACTCCAGGACAGGAACTTGGAGTCCGGGATGATGACGGACTTTTGCAGGGTGAAGCAGAATGAATTTGCTGAGAAGATCATTCTGCCGTTGGTGCCGACGACGTAATGGAACTTTTTATCGTTCACGTCCAGGCAGGCACCCCTGAGCACGTAGCGGCTGGAATCCTCGCTGCAACATTGGAGGGCTTCCTTGAGCGCCTGGCCAAACCCTGGCTCCAATTGAACGCCGGGTTGCCTGATTGGAGGGATCGGAGGGTAGTCGTCCACGGGCAAGGTGCTGATGGTCTGCTCCACCGTGTTGCCGGCGATGTTGTACCGGAGCTTCACCTTGTCCTTCGATTCAGGGAAGATACCGATGTCCTCTTTGGGCGAGGAGCATTTCACGGTCTTGGCCAGTTGATCCAGGGGGACCAGAATGTCCAGGGCAGGGCCGGCTTGGGTTTCCTTGGCGGTGTAGGTGGCGAAGGAGTCGAGGTCTGTTGCCAGGATGCTGACTTTGCCGGCACCGTCTCGGGTGATGCGAACGGTTTGGAGCACCGGCAGGGTTCTCGACTTGCCAATGATCTTCGTGAGGCCGGGCAGGGCTGCTTTCAACTCCGAGGCGGCCAGTGTGATTTCAGTGTTCATGTATGCTTTTTCCTTTCTGTGCTTGTTGATGTTGATGGTTGAAGTGAAGAGAGCCAGCCACACCACCGGGCATGGCTGGCTGATGTGCAAAGCGTGCCAATTGGCACGGTTTTCTCGGTCGTCAGGATTCCTCGTCATCCTGAGCGGCCTTGTATTTGAGCTGGGAGAGGACGCATTCGTGGAGTTCAACGTCCTTCCGCACGCCCAAAAAGACGGGCTGGTACAGGGCGTTGCTCTCCTTGAAGGCGTAGAGGTATCGAACTTCCACAATCTGACCCACCTCCGGCACCCGGAAGTTTGCCGGGATCGTGACATTGCCCACCTCATTCCATCCCATTCCGTTGAGCAGCCGTAGTTCGACGCTCCGCTTGTCGTTGATCTTGGAGACCACGGCAGAGCAGGTGGCGTAGAACTTGTGCTTGAGTTGGGTGCCGCCGCTGTTGGGCCGGCCAGGGGTGTAGAGAGCATCCAGGCGTTTGAACACCGCCCCTTCCCTCTTCTCAGATTGCAGGCGACGGAACAACCTCTCCTTGTTGGCTGCGTCTGTGGCGGTCTCAGCCAGGCGGACGTGGCGCAATCCTGGTCTGTTGAGGAGGTCGGAGAGCTTGATCAACCGGCGCTGATATTGCAGGAGCCGGAGATCCTCGCCGTCCCAATCCAACAGGTCGAAGGCGCAGAACAGGTCGCCCAGGCACTCGCCATCCAGCACGAAGTTGCCCGGGATGCTCCTCACCGACCCGAACACCGTCTCCGGCAGGCCGATGAGCAGGCCCTTGCGGTTGATGCCGTGGATTTCTGCGCCGTGCTTCCTCACGAGCATACGCCGGCCGTCGAACTTCTCCTGCATTGCGTAAACCGGATCTTTGAGCAGAAGGTTCGCCTCATTCTCGTCGATGGGGTTGAGCAACTGGGGAAGGAAGCCGGTGACGCGATCTTCCTTGGCCGTGTGCTGGTACGGGGTGCCCTCGGGGCCTTCGGTGTAGCCCTTGGCCTTCTTCTCGTTGACCAGTTTCGTGAAGATCCTGGTGGCCGTGTCATGATCCACCGGCGTCTGGGTTTTGGTGCCGGTGCTCAGGGTAGAACCCCGGCGACCAAAGGCGAAGTTGACGACGAACAACTCGCCTTGGGGTTCGATTGATGCTTGGTACACCTTGTCCGATGAACCCTCGCGGTAGTACAAGGTGGTGCGCTCTGCCTTTGCTTGAGGCGCGGTGATCGCTTCTGTAGTTGTATTCATTTTGCTGATTTCTCCTTTCTTGGTTGATGGGTGTTGAGTGGCAAAGGGTTCCGCCCTGTGATTAAAAAGTGGTGAGGGCTAGGAAGGTCGGCCGGGATATCATTCCTCCTCTCTCCATTCCAAAGCCGGTTAGCGTTTATAATTGATCGGCCAAAGAAAATGACCCTATAGTCTCGTCAATATGAGACCACGAAACAGCACCGCCTTAGCAACCGCAGCATTGATCATCGCCGCCTTCGTCTGCTCGACGGGCTTGGGCCTGGCGGCGGATAGAGGCATCATAAACCCTACGGGGACATGGAAAATCGCCACGCTCAACGCTGCGCCCAAGGCCAAGGGTCCGGAACGCACCCTCAAGCTCAAACTGGAGGGCGGAAAGCTAACGGGCACCATAGACGACCGAAGCGAAATCAACGGCAAAGTGAAGATGTTCGAATGGCCGATCAAGGACACGAAACTCAAGGGCAACGACATCTCTTTCACGGTTACCCACGCCCCGGTTTATGGAGATGGTCCGGATTCCACGACCGTCTACGAAGGAAAGATCACGGGCGAGGCCATGAAAGGAACTGCTGAAACGGAGTGGAACGGGAACACCTTCAAGAGAGACTTTGAAGCGAAGCGGGTCAAGAAGTAGCGGCCTCAGCAGCAGTTCCGTCCCTTTGCGGTGAGCGAGCCGGACCCCTGAAGGAATCCGGCTCTCGTGGTGGTTGTTGTGGTTGGTTTAGCGACGCTTTCGTTTCTGGCGGTCAACGGTCAGAATGTTCTTCTCCACAAACCGCTTCAACTCGGTCTTCGTCAGTTTTCGGCCTAGCGCGTATTCCTCGATGTAGGCGGTCAGGTCCTCCCACTTGATGCCGCACTGCTTGTTGTGGTAATGGTGCAACTCCTGGAGGACCTTGATGGCCTCCGTGTTCGTCAGGGCCACTTCCCTCTCGTTGGCGGCCGTGTGGACATCCTGCACATCCCAGACCAGAGCCATTTTGTCGCTCCAGAACCGGTCCAGGATTTGTTCTGCTTTGCTCCGGCCTTTCAACGCGGGTTTCAGCGCCTTCACCATTGCTTTGATGATGAATTGATCCATAGTCGCTCGGTCTTCTTCACCACTTGTTGATGACGCACAGTTCACCATCGACAGGGCTGATTTCGAGCCGGTCCTTTTCGACCCCTTCGGTGTCGTAATCGATGACGGCGACGTGAATGTTGGGCGGCAGGTTCACGACCTCATGCACCACCCCGCCCTCGATGACGATGAAGATCTCCTTTTTGGTGAACCCGACCACTTTCTCGACCAGGTTTTTCTTGACCACCAGGACAGCGCCGGCCAAGTCCCTGAGCGTTGCAAAACACAGGTGCCAAGCTTTCGTCCACTCGTGCAGGTAGCAGATCGGCTTGTTGTAATCCACGACGGCGATGTGGGTGGCGTCCTCGTAACTGGGGTCCGCCACGTAGCAGAAGTTGAAGTCCGTGATTTTCTTCTCCTTCAACTCCGCTTCGACCAGCTCCATCCCGACCTGGTACACTGCGCCGAACTTCTTGCGGATGGTGTTGAGCAGGTCTTTGCCGGCCTCTTCGCTCGGGACACAACCGTCGCAGGGCTTGAGCAAGTTGAAGGTGCTGCTCAGGTCTTCATCCGTGAGGTTTGCTACCGTCAAGGTGTTGCCCGTCAAATACTCCGCCACAGCCTCAATGGCCTGGCGCTGTTCATCCGTGAGGGCTTTGAGTTGCTCCACGGTGAACGGATACTCCGTTTTGGTTTCGGTTTTCATGGTCCTTTCTGTTCGAAATGTTGAAAGGCCGGGCACGTTCATTCCGTCAATCGCGTCCGGTCGTTGTGGTTGTGGGGAATCCTGGAATTGCGTCTGCCAGGGTGCTCCTCGTGTATTTCTCAGTGGGTTCGTTGTTCAGGAAGATCGTCAACTCCCGGCCATCCCAATCCCAATCGTCAAAGGGCTCGGTGGTGTCCTTGAGCCAGGTTTCAATCAAACGAACCTCCTGCTCCAATTGGTTTTCGGCGGTCATGTTGCTGATGGGAAAGTCAAAGAGCCGGACCCCCGAAGGAATCCGGCTCTCGTGGTGGTTGTTGTGGTTGGTTTACAGGCTGATGCAGTGGTCCTCTTTGATCTCGCCTTGGAACTTCGCCAGGCCTTTGAAGCCGCAGCCAAGTTCCTCGTACTCCAAGATGAAAAGGAGCGTAGGCAGCTTCTTCGCCAGAGCCTCAAGAAACGCAGAGGGTGGAGACCAGGCCGTGTTGAATTCGTACATGACCACGCGTTCCCATTCATCAACGACCAGGGTATCGTTTGCTCCCCACATGCAGCCCCAGTTCTTCTTCTCCCAATCATATCCGGCAGCCTCATACCCCGCCGCCAGGACCTCGTCAGGGATGGGCACCAGGTTGTGGAAATTGAGCGCGTTAGGTTCGACGTTGACCAGTTCCTCCGGTCTGCTCCAAGGCGAATGTCCAACGGCTTTTTCTTTGAAGGCCACGACTTCCGCCTCTGGGCCTCTAATCGTGAGTTTATTGGCACACCAGTTTGGCATAGGCTTTTGTTTTGATTCGGTTGAGGATGAACCCGATGGCGTCCAGGTTGGGTTTGTAAATGACGCCATCAGGCAACTCGGAAGGGCCGCACCACAGGAAGTCTGGTGGAGGCGCTGTTCGCCAGACCAGGCCATCCTTTGCGGCTTGTTCAGGCAGGAACTTCGTGGAGAAGTCCGACAGTTCGTTCTGGTCCGGTAAACCGACCCAGACGTGAATCTCCGGCAGCAGGCCCAACGTTAATGCAGCCTGGCTTTCCTCTCGCCAGGGTGACCACTCGTAGCTGAAGTGCGTAGGGCTTTTGCCGTCGTCTTCTCCTGGTGGCACAATCGGCCAGGACATGCTGCCGGCTTGAATGAGGGCGCGATACCCGTGTTGGAGCAGCACGCCCATCAAGGTTAGAGACCAGTACAGGCAAGAACCTCCCTGCCTGCCTTGGTCCCCATACCATTCGTGATACCTGGCGCTCGTGGCCCGGTAGATCTCCAGCTTTCCGTTCAGGCTGGTGCGTTTCGATTGCAGCGTCATGCATCCTCCTCAGGCCCAGGCACGGCACTCACGCCAAAGCTCGCACCCGGCACATTGGATCCCAGGCGAAGGAACGAAGTCGTCCCTGGCCAATCCTTCCTGATACGAGTCCATCATCCGAAAGAGCCGAACTTGCTGAAGCTCGGACATCGGCTCCAGGGAGGTGATGATGAGTTTTGGCGTCTTCGTCTTGACCAGGTGATGCAGTTCTCGGGCCGATTCCCTCTTGCCAGCCGCTTCCCGGTACAGAACGGAGTAGCACGACAATTGGGTTTCGTGCTGGTGAATCACGTCTTCCGCACTGGGTGTCTTGGCCGAGGTCTTGAAGTCCACGATTCGACCGCCGGCACGCACCAGGTCCAGCACTCCCAGCAATGTCGGAAGGCCGTGCTTGGACAGGTCGGTTTCAACTGGCACTTCCACGGCCTCCGGCATCTCGTTGGCTTTGATTGGGGTCTCGGCGAAATACACCTCCAGCAACGACCATGCCGCCGATTTCTGCTCCGGCTCCTCGTCCTCCCAGTTGATCTTGGCCGGTTGATCTGCCCAGCCCTCCTCGAACAGCTTCTTGAACCGCTCGATTTCAAAGGCTTGCTTCCTCCACCGCGCCATGTTCCAAGCCTGCAACACGAGATGGACCATGCTGCCCACATGAAGTGATGGGGTTGGCGGCTTGCGGATCTGCTGGACGTACCGGAAGAAGAACTTCAACCGGCACGACAACCAGCAGTTCAACCGGGACGCCGAGACCGTTTTCCGCAAGGTCTCGACTGGGCTGATCCTGGCCTTCGGTTGTGCAGGGGAGTGACCCTGCACAGGATTAACCGTGGCAATCGTGGGAGTCATCGGCCACCTGCCCTCTGGAAACGGCTTTGGAACCGGCCGCGCCCCGAACCCTTGTTCTGGCCGGTCTTCTCCAGCAGTTCTTCGATGAGCCCGGACGCTTCCAGCTTGTTGAGGGCCTTAACGCCTTTGCCGAACCGGTCTTGTGCCAGCGCCTCGACCTCGTTCTTGTCCAGTTTGCTCTCCTGGACGATCTTCTCGATGAGGCTCTGCTGTTTGGGGGAGCAGTTCCAGGCGCCGTTGTTGGACCCCTGGGAATGACCAGTACCGGCGTTCCCGTTGCCGTTGCCCTGCCCGCGCCCATTGCCGTTCGAGGCCGGCAGATACCCCGTCTCCTTGATGGAAGTGTCAACGCCTTCCTGGAGCAGTTTGTACAGCCTGGCGCTCTCGGCTTGAACTTGAGCCACGTCTGCAATCTCGGTCCTGAGCGTGATGCTGAACTGATGGGAAGAATAGCCCGGCAGCCCGAGCTTTTTGCTGTAGTTGCATTCGAGTGTGATCATGGATGTTGTGTCCTTTCGTTTTGGATGTTTGATTGGTTGCTGAAAATGAAGAGGGCTCAACCAGTGAAGATTGAGCCCTGGTGACGTGCGTTTCTGGCGCCGTTACCTGGTTTTGTATTCGGTTGATTCCTCCCCCAGCCGCATCGCCTCCTGGGCCTGAGCCTGCTTCCATCCGGGGCTCTCCTTCAACGCGGCCTCGACCAGATCATTGGCGAGACGGGTCATTGGGATACCCCGGGCCTTGGCTTCGTGGTAAAGGGCACAGACATTGAGGCGCGAGAGGGGAGGGGTGTAGTGCTTTTGGGGCATGGTTCCTCCGGGTTGAATCTACGAATCGATCCTTGGGATGGATTCAATTGATTATACCGCGCTCAAGCCTTAAATCGGAGGGGGGCATCGAGGGCCATCGTGAGGCAGGGGGGGCAAGTCCAGACTTCACTTTCAGGGTTTACTCCCACGGTTCACCTTCAGGTTCACCTTCAAGATTGACTTTCAGGGTTCACTCCCAGGGTTCACTTCCACGATTGTGCCGCCAAGTTGAATTTCCTCGTGCTCATTGCTCCAAACCGATTGACCAGTTCAGACGCCGCATGAGTTGTTCACTGGATGTTCACAGGATATTCTCAGAGGCCCAGGACGGCCGCTCCACCCTCTCAATGACCACGGCCACCATTTCATCCGCCTGCACGTCGACCTGGACTGCCGCTGCCTTCATCCACCTGAACCTGGACTCGCGCTGCTCAAGACCACCTCGGCCGGCAGACAGCAGGAGAAGTTCATGAGGAGCCTGGTTGGGCGAAGTTGAGGTGGTATGAGCAGGAGTTTGATGAGGGGGTGTGGATTTCTCTTGCTCTCCCTTAGGCAAAGGTCTAAAACGGAAAGCGTTGCTAAAGTCTGTGTGGTTGCCGGGGACTCTATTGTCCATCCCGGTGAGGCTTGAGAACCTGCCGGAGTTGATATTGGACATGCTGCTTCTCGACAGAATGGCGAAGTCTATGAAAACAACTAAAGCACTATTTGTAATTGTCACCATCACTGCGGGTCTTGCGATGAATGGCCGCTCGCAAGTCTATCAGCTCTCAACGCCAATCACTGGGTATATGACTATGAGCGTTCAGGATACGAATGGCCCCGCAGGCAGTTCCGCAAGCTGTAACTATAATTTTACCAATCTGGCCGAGACTATATATCTTGATGTTGTCGCTCAGACAATCCGCCAAGTAGGTGTCATTTCTGGAACCCCCTCGGCCGGAAACATTTCATTTACAGAGACTCAGCAAATTCCTGGGGAATTTCCCAAGCCTCCAACCAGCGTAACAGGCAGCGTGACTGTGACCCTGGCTCCGAGCGACGGTGGATTATCATTTGATACGGGCCCCGAGGCGCTAACGTGGACCTCTACAGTTGAATCATATACATTTGACGGAGATATTCAGAACTTCCCTATGAACGGCTCCTATTCCCTGCTTAGCGGCGTCTATTCCTACACTGGGACATTCGCCTACACTCTCCCGATGTTTCTTGCTGGCTGGGACCATGCGGTTACATTTACAGCACTTTCCACGATAAACTATCCTACCTCTCTTTCCCTCACCGGCCTTGGAATTGTGCCAGCTTGTTGTGGCGGCAGATACGCCGCTAATCCGCCCGTTTCGGCGGACATCACTTGCCCGAACGGATTCCACCTTTGCCTTAGCGTTGGAATCACATGGAATGGCGACGGTTACGGAGAGTATTTCACTTGGGATTCGCCAGGCACGATAATGGCCACCCTGGCTGCAACGAACTCCCCAGCTATCACGATGCAGCCACAAGGGCAGATTGTCACCGCCTACACCAACACCGAGTTCAGCGTTTCCGTAATTGGCACACCTCCATTGTCCTATCAATGGTCTTTCAACGGCACAAACATTGCGGGAGCAACCTCGAGCAGTTTGGCAATATCCAACGTGACTCGATCTGATTTGGGCAGTTATGCTGTCGTCGTCAGTAGTCCCCTTGGCTCTGCCACCAGCTCTAATGCAGTGCTCTCGATGTATCCCTATATAGCATTTCCATTCACAGGCGCTGAAACATATTGGGGCAAGGATGCGACTTTTAATGTTGATGCATGGGGGACCGGTCCGTTGAGTTACCAATGGTTTCAAAACGGTAGTGCTATTCTTAATGCAACCAATCGATCTTTAACCTTGACCAACATCCAGTTCACAAACGCTGGTCTTTACTCGGTGGTTATCAGAAGTGCATTAGGCAGTGCAACGAATACCCCTGAACAAGTAATTGTAAATCCTGCCGGGGTATCGCTTGGCCTGTATCCCGGCGTGACTATCAATGGCGTGGTGGGCTACAGCTACATCATCCAAAGAGCGGCTGATTTAAGCAATACCAACTCCTGGGTCACAATGACCAACGTGACTTTGACTCAACCGGTGCAGCTTTGGGTAGATACAAACATTGACGCATCGCTGCCATACAATGGGCATTATTTCTATCAGGTTCTGCCAGGCCCGTAGATGATTAACCGCACCAGAAGAGGTATGAACATCCTGGCTCCATGTGGAATCCGAATACTTATGGAAAGCGAAAACGCAGCAATTCGAATTAACGGCATCCCAATGTCTGTCCTGAGTCGGGTCTCCGTCTTGACCCTGCCGCTGCTCTTGCTGCTGATACTGCCTGCCGTGGTGGAAGCCCAATTCACGGGTCCAGGCCCATTCAGCTACACGGACAATTACGGCACCTGGACATACGCGACCAATCAAGGTGCAGTCACCATCACGGCATACACCGGTCCTGGCGGTGAAGTGACCGTCCCCAGCACGATTGATGGCCTGCCGGTCAGCTTCATCGACGGCCAAGTCGAGCTCCCAAACGGCTGGTCGGGGGCGTTCGAATGGTGCGCCAGCCTGACCAGCGTCACGATACCAAGCAGCGTCATCTACCTCGGGGAATATGCGTTCGCTGATTGCACCACCCTGACCAGCGCCTATTTCGAGGGTAGCGTCCCAGAATGTGACTACCATGGTGTGTTCAGCTATTGGGGTTTAAGTGAGACGGAAGTCTTGGACCCCGCGACGATGTATTACTTGCCTGGGACCACGGGCTGGAGCACCAACATTAGCTTGCCTACCGTCGAACCTGGTGGAGGCTTCTCTGTCACTTTCCCTACCGAGCTGTGGACCCCCCAGGTGCAAACCACCGATTCCAGCTTTGGCGTTCGGACCAATCAATTCGGGTTCACCATCAACTGGGCTAGCGGGATGACGGTCGACGTAGATGCTTGCACCGATTTGGCCAATCCCACCTGGATTCCACTCGCCACGAACACGCTCACGACAGGCTCGCTCTATTTCAGCGACCCCAACTGGACCAACTATCCGAGTCGCTTCTATCGTCTCAGGATGCCGTGAGGATAATCAGCACCGCATCCTCACACCTCACTGCTCGTAGCTAAAGTTAAGACCTAAAACCTCTGTTTCCCACAGCCTTTACGCCAACTCCCGTAGCCCTCCATCAAGAGCCACAGGAGCCGATGTAGAAGGCACGGGATTGATTACAGATGGCGGCAACGCGAATCCAGTGCCCGCACCGATGTCGGAACGAGAGAGCTCAAGGCTCCATAGGGGATGGCGGTAAGGGCTCGGTCATGGGGGAGATTATGTGCAGGTTTAGAGTTGACGCCTGGGTCTTGATTGGGTAAAAGAGGGGAAACAGCTAAAGAAAACATAGCATGAAGAAAGCCATTGCACTGATATTCGCGGCTAGCACTCTCTTTCTAGCCGGTTGCTGCACCACGCCACAATCCGCCAAGTGGGAGTATAAAGTGGCAGCCCCTCCCCATGCACCCGCTGGCGCAGGCCCTCAAGAATACAAGGACCTTACCCAAGCCTTTTTGAACGACCTTGGCAAAGATGGTTGGGTGCTTATCACGCAAGCGGACAACAGACTCTTCTATTTTAAGCGGCCCATTAAATAGGTTGTGTTGCCGCGACGCGTGAGCTGATAATTAAACGACCTGGTGTGCATAGTCTCCCCAACACCTGCACCTGCGTCCGCTCTATAATTCTTCTAATCGAAGCAACTCAGAAGAACGTATGAAGTCAAGAATCGCACACTCACAGGAAGGCGGCCAGGTTACCCATATATCTTCATTGGTGCAGCCGATAGAATTGATTTACCTTACTAATCGGAACCGTGACCGTCGGCTGGTTACTAATAAGCAACGGAACGTTTGTCACCGTGAGCCAGATCGTAGGAGGCGTAAGATTCGTAGTGCTTTGCAGAACCAAGCCAGCTGGATTGTCTGTAATCCACGCAAGCGTTAGCATATTTCCCGACTGCGTGCTGTTCAATGTTACAGCAGGCGGCTTTTGCGGCAAATACAGGACGGTGTTCCCAGTGGCGATCATGGCATTGATGTCGGCCAAGGACTGGGACCCAGGTGCGACATTCAAATAATTGGAGGAAATATTGATGTTGACGTAGGTGAATCCAGCAAAATCGGGTACGTCGCCGCGCAGTTGGTTCATAGAGAGGTCGAGATCTACCAATGCCAGCGACAAGTTGCCTAGACTTGCGGGGATGGCGCCGCTCAGATTGTTGTCATCGAGGTAAAGGTGGTGGACTTGAGATAGATTGCCCAGGCTGGATGGGATGGTCCCAGTCAACTGGTTGTGGGAAAGGTCGAGCAGAACCTGTAATTGAGACAGGTTTCCCAAACTGGCCGGTATAGGCCCACTCAACTGGTTGCTAGAGAGGTCGAGCCCGTTTAACTGAGACAGTTCGCCCAGGGTGCTCGGGATGGGCCCGACTAGGTTGTTGGCGTTGAGGTATAAATAGAGGAGCTGGGAGAGGTTGCCTAGGTTCGTTGGGATACCCCCGCTCAATTGATTGTTATCGAGCCGCAGAACCCCCAACCCGGAAAGACTCGCCAGGTTGGCAGGGATGCTTCCGGTCAGCTGATTGTCGCACAGAAGAAGTGCGGTCAAGGCGGAGAGATTGGTCAGCATAGGGGGGATGTTGCCGGTCAATTGGTTGCCCCACAAGTCGAGGGTTTGTAACTGGGACAGATTGGCCAGGTTTGTAGGAATGGTTCCGCTCAGTTGGTTGAACTGAAGATAGAGGTCTTGGAGTTGATGAAGATTGGCCAGGTTTGTAGGGATGAGGCCAGTTAGCTGGTTATCGGAGAGGGCAAGAAACTGCAATTCGGACAAATTGCCCAGGCTAGCAGGGATGGGGCCGCTCAGATTGTTATCGAGCAGGTTGATAGAAGTCACATGACCTGCGGAAACCTGGACGCCATCCCATCCGCGCGCTTGTGGATCGAGCCAGCCCGTGTTGTCGAACCAGGAATCGCCCGAGGTAGCTTTGTAGAGATCAGCAAGAGCATCGTATTCCGAGGCTGGAATCTGGGCCTGCATTCCTTGCGCATCGAGCGTTTTGCATGTCAGCAACGACGGCAACGCAACCAGGAGGATGGAACAGCTAAACAGATAAATACGCGCTCGATTGAAACTCCACTGGCGTGTCGTTGTCCTGCCAGTCCCTTGTGCTACGCAGTGCTGGAATACTGACCTTAAAGCCTTCATACTGAATCTGGGTCCTTGACTTGCTTGAGATTTCATGGGCTTTTCCTTTGAGTAGTCTGGTGGTGGCGAGGCATGAGAGCGGTGGAGCCTCGATCCGCTTGGATAGAAGAATAAACCTCCACCTCCAGCGAAATCCTCCTGGTATTTCGCCTTTCTTCCCGGTGCTGCTCCTGCCCAGTCTCCCGGTATTGACTTTGCGGCAGTCATGGCGCATCGAGGGTCACGATTCAGCCGACCCTGGGCGCATCTTGAGGGTTTGGCAGCAATATGTCAACGAGGAATTTCGGTTATCCCGAGAGGAAAGATGGTCAACCAGGTCGGCTTCTTGCGTGCGCCAGATGCCCCACGACAGGTCTTCGATGGGCGGCCGCAGATGCAGGGTGGTCAATCCCGGAGACGGCTCAAGAAGGCCATTCCCAGGGCCCAAAGCCAGTTGATGTATTGAGGTCGTGGAATGGACCGGGAGAAATTGGGGCTTGACAGGTTCGATTCTAGAGAGACAATGGGGCCGGAATTATGGCGGCAATAACGACAATGGCGGCGGGTGAAAGTCAGGGAGGAGAGGCCTAGATTATGAGAACTATAAGTGGGTTTGGGAGAAGACTCTGCATTAAGACGAGAGCCATTAGGTTGAGAATGGCCTACACGGGACTGCTCCTGGTGCTGTTGCTGTTGACATTGCCTGCGGTGGCCGAAGCCCAGCTCGATTATACGAACAATTACGGCATCTGGACTTACACTCCCAATAACGGCAATTGCACCATCACCGGTTACAGCGGTCCTGGCGGCGACGTGACCATCCCCGGTACGATCAATGACATGCCTGTTACGAGCGTTGGAACCAATGCATTTGCTGGCGTGTCGAGCTTAATCAACGTCACGATACCGAACAGCGTCAGCAGCATCCGGTGGGGCGCGTTCTCTCAATGCTTCAGCCTAGGCACCGTCACGATTGGGAGCGGCGTCACCATCATCGAGCCTGAGGTGTTCTATGAGTGCACCAACTTGGCCAGCGTCACGATACCCAACAGCGTGACTAGCATTGGAGACGATGCGTTTTGTTCCTGCACCAGCATAACCAGCGTCACTATACCGAACAGCGTGACCAGCATCGGTGCATGGGTGTTTGAGTTCTGCTCCAGCTTGACCAACCTCACGATACCGAAGAGCGTCATCAGCATCGGAGAAGGTGCATTCTCTGACTGCGGCAGCCTGACCTGGATAACAATTGACGACCTGAATCTTGTCTACAGCACATTGGACGGTGTTCTGTTCGACAAGAACCAGACTACCGTCATCCAGTGTCCGGGGGGCAAAGCTGGAAGATACACGATCCCCAGCGGCGTCACCAACATCGGAGACTCTGCGTTCTTTGGCTGCATTTCGCTGGGAAGCGTCACGATTCCTGACAGCGTCATCAACATCAGCAAATTGGCGTTCTTTGGCTGCTCTAGTTTAACCAACATCACCATTCCTAACGGCGTCATCGGCATTGGGGAGGCGGACTTCAATGGTTGCAGCAGCCTGGCCAGCGTTACGATAGGCAGCAAGGTCAACAGTATCGGTGATGCAGCGTTTTATGGCTGCGGTCGACTAGCCAGCGTCTATTTCCAAGGTAACTCCCCCAACCTCGGTTCGCTTGTGTTCGTCTATTATTACCCTGACTGGTCGGGCACGGAGCTGTGGGACCCTGGGACCATCTACTACTTGCCGGGAGCCACTGGCTGGGGCACCAACTTTGGCGGTCTTCCAACTGTGCTGTGGAATCCTCAGGTGCAGCCCGGTAGCCTCGGCATTAGGACCAATCAACTTGGCTTCAACATCACCGGCAGCAGCAACCTGGTCGTGGTGATAGAGGCAACCACCAGTCTATCCAATCCCACCTGGACTCCCCTCCAGACGAACACCCTCAACGGCAATCCGCTCTATTTCAGCGACCCCCAGTGGACCAACTATCCGAGCCGCTTCTATCGCGTCACCTGGCCGTAGAGTGTAACAGTGGCGATTGACTAGGGACCAGACAGAGCACCTCGGACACCCATTGCCCCTTGACGCCGGCACCGTCGGGGTTATGCTGGCAGCCAGAATGAACACGAGACATGACCGGGTCAAGATGAGCTGGAACATCTGGCTATTCGCGCTCCTCTTAGGCGCTACCGTGCATCTTCGAGGAGCGGACGGCCAATGGTGGGTTAATGACCGTCTGCACAATCCGAAAAGAGGCGGCTGGGTGGACGGCACGGCCTATGTTGCGGACAGTGCATATATTGGTCCTGAGTCCAAGGTGCTTGGCAGCGCCTCAGTGCGCGGAGCCGCCAGGATTTATGGCAAGGCTGTAATCTCTGGCGAAGCAACTGTGGATGGACGGGTAGCCGAGACTGGATTTTCAGATTCAGTCGCCAGCGTGTATGGCAACGCACAGGTGAATGGCAGTGCCGTCGTTAAGGAGTGGGCTCTTGTCTATGGCAGCGCCGTCATCACCGATAATGCGCGAGTTGAGAATAGTGCCAGCGTGTTTCAGGACGCTCAGATTAACGGCAACGCCATCATTCGGGATAACGCAATCGTCTCTGGTAACGCTATCGTGGGCGGGAATGCCGTGATTGGAGGGACCGCCATTGTCCGAGGCTACGCGCAAGTCCTTTCGGGGATCATAACGAACGGCATAGTGGAAACCCAACAACCGGAACGTGAAAGGACTGCTACACTCAAACAGGTCCAGGCTGATGCTGAACGAAGGGACGCCCAAAAGATCAAGGCCCTAAAGGATTTCTATGCCAAGGTGAATAAGCAGTTTTCAGACATTTCACATCACTTCCAATACAGCGATGGGGCGCTCATGGGAGATTACGGAATAGACTCTGTTTGGGATACAAGCAAGTATGACGTGATTATGAGGGAGCCTGAATTCACAGTCACGACAACCGCAACGGCAAACCCGCGGCAGGGCGACCCCATAACGAAGAGCGCAACCACCGACCGCTTCAAGCTCGGGGATATTGAGGCACTTAAACTGGATGACACAATTGCAAAGCTTACAATTACTCTAGACCATCCTATCCGTACGGCCTATCCAGACTTTGAAAGTAGTTGGACAGCCAATGACGTTGCCTGGCAGGTGATAGTAAATGAAGGAACCAGTCGTGATGTTATCCTGTCCCGTAATTCCAGGTTCGACCTTAATAGAGTTGCGGTTGACAAGCAGGACATCAATAGGCTACGCGCACTACGTGACTTTCTTAAAGGCGCTGTTGATGAATATCGAAGGTTGAGAGGATGGAAGCCTGGCTCTCGTGTTCTCGAATAGGTGGGTCCAAAGCCCCTATAGCGTTCATCGGTTATACTTAATAAAGCCTCTATCCTTTAGCTCCATCTCTATGCGTCTATGTATTGCGGCTCATGCTATAGTTCATACGGCAACGGATATAAAGTGGTATAGACTGGGTATATAGAAATAGAAAGCCATGACGGGCATACACTCCACTGCGTTCGTTAGACAGCACAATCGTCATGGCTCAACGGCACCGACAAATGTCAACACCAGCGTGACGGCGGCGCAAAGCCACACGAAGGCCGTCAGACAAAATGCAGGCACCAATGAACCGCTGCGGCTGCGAAAGTTGTCTGGGCGAGAAGAAAGGATGGCGGTGAACACGATGGCTGCCCCAACTGACAGCACTGGAAGGCTGCAAAATGACATAACCATGAGCAGAGCTTAAGATTATGCTCCGGGGAGTCAAGTCCGAATTAGGAATTTCGACCACCGAGCCACCGGAACTGGGCTACATTGTCAAACCGCGAAGCAGACAGAGCACCTCCATTCACGTCTTGTTTTTCCAGGTCGGCGTCTCCTGGCTATCGTCATCAGTTGAACCGGCAGCCTGGGCCGATGGATTTCACTCGGGCTTCGTTAGCGTGAACTGGGATTGATTGGCTGGGGAATCAGGATTTTGGGGACACCTGGTTGGGGGCTTGTGGATTGAGGGTCGAAGTTTATTGACATCATTGGCACGAGTCGTGCTTACGCCCATGAAAAGATTGCGCTTGCCGCCTTCTCGGATTTGCGATTACGTCTCGGTGATGAAAATGAAGAATCTCGCGCTTATTGCTATGGCCTCAACGGCGGCAATCCAATTCGCTCATGCGCAATACACTTTCGGTCCCGAAGTTCAGAGCACGCCATCGGCCAGCATCACGTACAATTCCGGAATCGGCGCGTTCCAATATACGGACACAGCACATTCAAGCGATGACAGTGCATATCTTCCTCTGACTGGCAGCGCCGCTACGTTTATCACGACCTCGAACGACTGGACCGCTTCGGTCAGCGTGAACATTTCCGCTAGATGGATGACTACAGCTAACGGTAACTCGCCCCATGTCAGCGTGTCCCTCGCCATCCTACTCTACACTAATGGCCCGATGGACTACTCCGTTGTCATCGCTTTAGACCAAAAAGCTCCGACCGGAAGTAATCACCTTTTTCCCACCGGTTTTTACGGAACGGACGTTGAATTATTCGCCGTAACGAATGGTCATGGCGATGTCACGACACCGTTGGGCACCAGTGAGAATCTTAACGCTGGTGCCAGCTTTCTGTTTTTATCTGGAGGGACAAATGCCTCGTCTCCGACCATATTATATAGTGCGGCAAGCGGGGTGCTGACCCTCGATTACAAGGCATCAACGAGTACCGTGACTGGATATTATAACGGAACTCCCGTTGGCAGCTACTCGCTAGCCGATTGGGGATCGAACCCTCCTCTCACCCTCGCGCTGATTGGAGGTTCAGGCGAAGGCATTGCTGTCCCGACAGGTACGAACACTGTTACGGCCAGTAGTTTCTATGCAGGCCCGTGGCAGTACACTTTCGGTCCGCAGGTCCAGACGACGCCATCCGCCAGCATCACATACGATTCTGAATCCGACACTTTCCAATATACAGATGCGACAAACACTGAATCCGCAGGCGCCTACCTTCCTCTTTCTGGATCCGCAGCCGCCTTAGTCACGACCTTGAATGGGTGGACAGCTTCGATCAACACCAGCCTATCTGACACGACGTTATCCGTCAGCGGGGGTGTCGACGATCCCCATACTGGTGTGTATCTCGGTATAATCGCAGTCGACGGCAGCAATAATGCGATTCATTTTCTGATCCAATTAGTGCAAATGAACAACACCGCAGGTGGGGACACTTCAGACTTTCCCCTCGGATTTTATGGATCGGCAGTCAGAGTTGCAGGCGGCACATTCTTGCCGATGCCCCTAGGCAACGCCTTTGCATACAGCAATAATGTGTACACTGGAGGCGACTGCGCCATTCTCGCTTTGGCCGCTGGAACGAATGCCTCCGGTGCCGATGAGTGGGTCGGCGCCACTAACGGCATTCTGACGCTGACTTATGATGCTTCAACGACACTCATAACGGCTTATTTTAACCAGGAACCCGTTGCTGCGCAATCTATTGCTGGGTGGAGCCAATTGACGCTCGTCGTGGGCGGCGGAGATAAAGAGGTTGGGGCGACGAACGGCTCAATCACAGCCAGTAGTTTTAATGTGAGTGTGCTTCCCACTGGGAATCCCGTCATTCAAGCCACGAACGGCAGCTTCGGCGTTCGGACCAATCAATTCGGCTTCACCATCAACTGGGCCAGTGGTATGAGCGTCGCAGTGGACGCCTGCACAAATCTCGCCAATCCCACCTGGATTCCACTGGCTACCAACACCCTCACCGGCGGTTCGTTATATTTCAGCGACCCTGACTGGAGCAAATATCCAACTCGGTTTTATCGCCTGAGATGGCCATGAGGTGCCGAGACCCCTGGCCGCTCTTTTTTCTTGCCAACACCAGGGCTTCCGGCTACCCCTCTCTCCATTATGGCAAAACCATTAACGAAATCTGAGATCACGGCATCTCTGGCTGAGGCAGTCGGAGTCACCAAGAAACAAGCCACCGAGGCCTTAAACGCTCTGGTCGCCCTGGCATATAAAAATGCGAAGAACAAGTTCACCATCCCCGGTTTGGGCAAGCTGGTGCTGGTGAATCGCAAAGCTCGTATGGGCCGGAATCCTGCAACAGGCGCATCCATCAAGATTGCGGCCAAGCGAGTCGTCAAGTTCCGGGTCGCCAAGGCAGCCAAAGACGCAATTCTGGGCACCAAGTAACGCGAAGTCTTATGAACATTGCAACATTGACACCACAACAACTCCGTGCAGCAGCCGACCTCCAGGAGAAGATCCAGGGGCTGCAAGAGCAGTTGAATCAGCTCCTGGGCACTGAAGTCTCTGCGCCCGCCCAAGTTGGCACGGATGCACCTCAAGCGCCAGCCAATGGGAGGAGGAGGAAGAAGAGGAAGAAGATCAGCGCGGAGGGTCGTGCACACATCGCTGCCGCACAAAGGGCGAGATGGGCGGCAAGGAGAGGAGAGGCTGTACCAAAGGAGACCCCTGCAACGGAGGCAGAGCAGCCCAAGAAGAAGAGGAAAATCAGCGAGGCCGGTAGAAGGGCGATGTCGTTGGCTGGCAAGAGGAGATGGGCAGAGGCGAGGAGGGCGCGCAAGTCGAGGCTGTAGATCTCTCGATTCGACAGTGGGTGGCCGGAGGGGTTCGCGGCTTCCCCGACAGCTCTGGACCCAATCTCACCCGCACTCAACGCCCCTTCCTGAGCACGTGCCCAGCGTCACACAAGAGCCGCAATAGACGGGTCGATGATATTCACAGTATTCCCGGCCTTCAAGCCGGTCAATTTCTCGTACGCCTCATCCCCAATTCGATCGCCAAGTGCGTGTTGAAATTGAGCGGCGAGGTCGTTAATCGTTTGAACCATCTGCGTCCCTTTAATCCCAGTGGCCAAGGCCTGGTTCTTTTCCCTCAGGAAGTCCAGATGAAGGTCCTTGAACACGCCGGCCTCGAGTCCCGGAACGGCTTGCTCCACCAGTATAGCGGCCTCGCGGTGCAGTAATTCCAGCGGATCGAATTTCAGCTCCTGGCTGACGATCTCGTTGTGCAACCGGCTGAACCAGTGGAAGAGCGTGCCACCAGGTTCTTGCTCCTGGACGTAATCGTCATAACACGGGTCGTAGACCGTGGCCTTCCACATTGCCAAGAAGAGCGACTTCGACGGCTCATCGAGGGGACCGTAATCTCCGTAGGGACCATAGGCCAAGCAAGTTATGGCGTACCCCTTGACTCCATCCTGAACAGTGATTGCTCTGCCCGAAGAAAAAAGAAAAAGATTGGCCGTCTGATGACACACTCCATTCACACCGTAAAGACCCAGACCGGCGGTGTCGTGAGCGGAGAGGATGTTCCGGCGGTAGCGGTTCGCAACGTCGTATATGCCCTGGCACGAGAAGCGATGGATGCCCGGCCCCTGGGTTGGCGACGCATGATTGCCCCAACAATTGAAATATGCGTCCTTGTCGGGGCAGTGGATGTACGTGTGCTCGGCATACTCACCCAGGTCACCCTGGACGTCGTAAGACCAAAGCTCAAAAGTTTCCATAAAAGGTGGCGTTAGTGGTCTCCATTCGTGGTTTTCTTCATCAGCTTGGTCAACTTCCCGGCGGCAGGTGGATCTGGTATATACGAGCATCGTTGCCGTTGATGACCCCGAGTTGCGCACTTGGTTCAGAGGGCGCCTTGATGACCGCACCTCCTTCCGCCAACGGATACTGGCATCTTTCGATCCATGCGCCCACGTCCATCAACAGCATGGGCCGACCTTCAGCGGGCTTGTAGACGATCATCTTCGCCATGTGAGTATGACCCATCACGACAACCCTCACATGCTGCCCGATGAGGTTCTCCTCAGCCGCCTGGTCTATAGCCGCATAGTACTTTCCGAAGAAATGCTCAGCAGCCGCGCCAACAGAGTCGATTTCTTCGCACAGACGATCCGGTAGAGCAGTGCCGGAAACGCCCATCGTCACTGCGCTGTTAATAAGGAGATCGTGGTCTGGCTGGGTAATGGCGTCCTTAAAGTCGCACGTACTGTTGTATGTTGCAGCCCAACCACTCCAAACACCAACGTCGTAGTCACCCTCAGCCTTCATCCTGCTGAAATAGTTCACCGCCGTCTCCTTGATCGGCTCGGGAAGGTGTTCGACGAGGTCAAAGGCATCGCCGTGATTTGCGAAAAGAAACGGCTTTTGGTCGGCCGCTTCGTTCATGTAGTTGAGGGAAAACTGTATTCCGTTGAGGAATTTGCCGTTTCTGGTATCATGGTTTCCGAGCAACATGACTGCGTCGAGGCACTCGGGCTTTCCTGCAAACGGACCCCGATACAGCAGATCCAGAATCTCGGCGTGAGAGTTCTGAATCCGAGATTCACTGATTTCACCCGAGAACTCGCGCCAGAGGTCGAAGAAGTCCCCGAGCTGCACGGTGACCAGTTCGTTGTCTCCCTGCTGTGCCCATGTGCTTTGCAGAGCGTAAAGCGACTTCAAAAGGCGGGCCAAAAGTTCAGCAGCCTGAAATCGAGGGTCGGTCTCGGAATAGTTAAACCCGTATTTGTATTGCGCCTGCCGATCAGGGGTGAGCAGGTGCAGATCGGGGATGAACAAATAAGTCTCTTTATCCGAGCCATTGTTGATCAGCGGATCGCATAGCCGGCCGAGCAACCTGACCTGGCCGTTCAACGGCTCTAGCGCCGTGAGCAGTGCAGCGACGATTTCCTCATGTGGTGTTGGCATCGGGACCTCCTCTATTCCATCGCAGTTGACCTCAGATCGCGTCCACTGATTTCTTTCGAAACAACCACCAGCCGAGAGAAATGGGTTTCCGCCCTCAACTTGTACAGAATGAACCAGAACGATTTGAAACGAAAAGCGAACACCTCTCCAAAGGAATTGGGCAGGTTATAGCGAGCATCGATTACCTGGTCGGCGGCTTGATGGCGGGAGCTGATAACTCGGCGTGAGAGCAAGCGTTGGATCATCTGCTCTCTGTTTGTCCAGGATAAGTCGTCCTGATTTCCCAAGAAATCGAGCACCGGTTGATATTGTTGCGAGAGCCGCTTGAAATCGACCGCACCTCTGGGGCCCCTGATCCCTGCGAGAAGGGGCCTGTTCAGAAAAACGAGGAGGTCAGCTCTATCACTTCTTCCTGACTTTTCTGTAACATCCGACAGAGGAAGTGGGATGCCGGTAAAGACTGGGACCAGATTGGCAGCGGGAAGGGAGTCGGGAGTAGCGGCTCCTTCGAGCTGGGCCCTGGGGAAGAGCCCTGAGCCCATGGGGCTGTAAATCTCTACTCTGTCAATACGATTCGTGGCGCACAGAGCAGACGGGGTGACGATGAGTCGGGTCCTGTTGTGGTCGTAACGTTCATAGGGAGAACCGACGACGACCGTGGTCGGTGTGACACAACTCGTCGTGGCAACTGCCGCACCTAGAGCAAGGCCAAGTCCCACCCCTCTTCCTGCCACAATTAAAAGTTCTCGTCTCATATGTCCCTATGTGCGCGCCAGTTTCGGACGCGTCCACCTGCCACTGCAGATCTGGCCTGGCTTCTGACGTCGAGGCGAGATTAGGGCATCAGCACGCCATTTGTCAACCAGGACCAGAATCGACCCCATGGAGATGCATTGTCTCGCTATGGGCAAGAAATGCTTACCCTTAGAGCAAAAAACCCACTAGCGATTTAGGGCCAAGACGTACCGCGTCATGGATTGGCTGCTGGGGGAGCCAGGGTTTTCTTGGGGGCGACGGTGAATGGCAACGTGTTTGCGCTGGCTTGTCCGCCCACGATGACCCCGACCTGAACGACCTGCCCCTTACTGGTCGGCCAATCCTGCTGGTTCGGGTGCTTTTCAGGAACCGGGAATATGATCTTGTTATCTTGCCACGTCAGGCTGGCGCCGTCGAAAAGGAGAGCAGCACCATCAAACGTGACGAGGTTCCCGGTTCCCGATGCGCCAAACGAACTGCCCATAATGGTGACCTGCGTACCGGGCTCAGCCCCCCCAACCGACAGACCGCTCAGGCGGGGTTGATCGGAGGTGGTCAATTTCTTGCCGAGGTACGCGCCGTGCCCAAGGCCCATCAACACCATGAGTGCGCCGTCGACGTCGGGCAGCTTCGCCAGATGGTTTTGCTGCACTGCAGCCACCACACTACAGAGATACACAACCACAGCGATAAAGGTCCAGATGAGCATCTGAATCTTGCTCAGGTCGGGGTAACCGTCCTCATCCAGGAAGAGCCCGCTGTGGTTGTCCGCAGCAGGTCGGCCGCTGGCATCCGCTGCAGGCTTGAGGGAACGGCCGCTGGCCACATACGATACCGTGATGCCTTTGGCCGCCGCCATCGTCGTTACGCTAAATCCCATGGCCAAGAGCACATTGACCGGAATCTCGGAAATCGGTTCAACGTCGCCATGGAGCAGGCGGGCCACATACAGGACGATGTAAGCGAAAACCACTGCCAGGGTCCACACAAACCATTGGAATTTCGAGGAACTGGGTTTTCCATCCGCCCCCTCAAAGAGCTTGGCGGGGTTCCACGTTTTGGCGAGAACCTTGTAAACAACCAAGAGCAGGAACATCACCACGATCCCAATCAAATAGGGTAAGACATTCATTTGCGTCCTCCGTCATTATATGCGCCTTTCATGGATGTTCTGAAGGGAGGGGTTCCCCCCAGCTGGCCGAGCGCACATCTCGCATGTGGTCGAAAACATCGTCTGTGATAGTCTCCTACTGACCCCTAAAGAGCAAGGAAAACTTCAGGGACTTCGGCGAGAGCGGTTCACGTTTGAGCAGAGCGAGGCGGACCTGGAGCTGCTGAAGTCCATTTACGAAGGGACCTACTCCAACACCAAAAGGGGAGACGCCATTTTCCGCCCGTGGTCAGTGAGGACCTTGGTAACCCTGGCAGATATCGTGTCGGATCTCTTACGGACTTTCCATCGAGGCCGGCGTCACCTGGGCTGTGGTCGTCAGTTCAACGGAGGGCCTGGGCCGATGGATTTCACTTGGGTTTCTGGGGCGTGAATTGGGATTGATTGACTGGGGAATCAGGATTTTGGGGGATATCTCTTTGGGGCTTTTGCCTTGGAGTCGAACAGCTTTTGGCCTGGTTGGCACGAGCAATGCTTCCACCGGCGAACAACATTCCCTCGACACCTTCCTGGATTTGTGGTGAAGTCGACGGGTCACCGAGTAGAAGTCAGCGATGGGCCTTGGTGGTTTCCTGGCTTGGTGGTGGTCGTGTTGGGTGGCCAGTTGGTTATGAAATTGGCAGCGGAAATCGGGAACTGTGGTGTGGGCGAGCAGGTATCGAGTGCTCACCATTTCGGATTCTGTACCAGTGGGCAATGGCTGATGGAGTGGAGGAAACATTGGCAGTACCTGATGGCCATTTGCCACGGTACTCGAAAGGGCAGAGACAGAGGAAGCCATTGGTCTAAACCGGTCGCGCCTCCGCTCCACTCGACAAGTCAGTAATGCGGAATCGCAATGAACCAAGAGAACAAGAAATGTTGGCTCTGTCGAACGCCTTCGCCGGACGGTTGGTGCAACACCTGTGCGTGGATATTTGCGGGGTCCACATTCGGGATCGTTCCAATCGCAATAATGATCGTGATACTCCAGGCAATATTGCATCTCAGCGAAGCCGGCGTGACGAGGATTCTTGCTATTATCTGGCCGATCATTGTGTGCAGTGGAATTAACGCAATTGCCTTCCGCACCGTTCGTGGAAGAGGATTCGTCGTCGGGGCGACTAGAATGCGCCTCCGTTTAACCCGAGCATTTCTGTTTCTTTTGATCATAGAGGCTGTAGCGACAGCAATCGTTCTGCCTATCAATCTGATCGAAAGTCTGCCAAGCGTTGATAGTAGAGATTCATCATTACGCCTCCGCGCCGTTTCTGATCCAGAATTTGCCGATCAACAACTCCTCGCCAAGATCGCAGTCGAAGACAAGAACCCTGATGTCCGCAAGTCCGCAGTTCAGAAGCTCACGGAGCAGGCCACGCTAGCCAAAGTTGCGCTCGGAGACGAGAATCCAGAGATCCGCAGCGCCTCCGTTGACAAGCTAACGGACCAGACATTACTGGAGAAACTTGCAGTCGACGACAAATACGATGATGTAAGGCAAGCTGCCGTCCCGAAGCTAACGAATGAATCCGTCGTGTGGAAGGTTGCGCTGGAAGATAGGAATCCGGATGTCCAGCAATTCGCTTTGTCGGTTTTGGCGATGAGCGAGAAGGATGGCTGGAATCCTAATGGCGCTCTAGCGGCGGTGGAAAAACTGACGAATCAACCTCTATTACGAAAAGCCGCTTTTCTTTCCAACCCGGTGGGACCTGCGGCGCGGATTTGCCTTGCTTTGCAAGATCCTCTTGTCCTTGCTCGAATACCCAATTCCAAATTAACTATAGCGGCGACCGACACTTACCATTCATACACAGCTGCTCCTGGCGTCCACGGTCAAGAGATCATCTTCACAATTCAGCAGGGTTCGAAAACTTTAGCTCGAGACAGATGGTCAACGCACTTTCCGGAACTGCTGGGTTATAATGTTGCCTTTGTAGAGGCTCATATTGATGTCTCAGCTATGATGAGAGAGCTTTTTAGCAAGTCGGAATTCACACAGAAAGATTTGCTTGAGCTTACTCGATCGCCAATTTCGGAGGTCAGCGTGGCTGCTATGGAGAACCTGACTGTAAGAAATGGACCGCGAATTCCGGACCACTAGCCAAGTTAGACTTTTCCGGTTCCGTTGGGCATCAGAAAACAGCACAACGATGGCTAAAGAAACGGAAACGATGCACTGAGAAGGGGAGGGCTCAGTCCTTGGAGAATAACACTCGCGCTTGACGGCGGCCTCACGCGAGTAGCGTCATAATTGTCGGGCTGGGATTCTGGCACGAGGCGCGAAAGGCGGCCTGCAGATCATAGGTGTGCGCTTCTATACCATCCCGCTCAACCCCCGGACGAACGGGTGTCACCGGGCGGTTCAAAACCAGCCACCTATGGGCGGTTCAAAACCAGCCACTCTGAGGTGAGAAATTCATATCACAGGTTCATCCGGGTTCAAGGTTAAAGCTGCGTTCGGCATTCTTTTTTTTCTCCCTTTGGGTGGCAAAGGTTGCGCCAGTCTGCTAGCCTGTTGGTGCGACTGGGGGGATAGGGCTCTGCAGGAGTGCAACCTGAGCACCCAGTTCGCCCGTCGTTTGCAGGCAAAGCAAACCCCGGTCCCGCGCTCCGGGGCCGGGTTTTACCTTTTCGGATTGCTTCTGCAAACACGGTCCAAAGCGAAAAACTCATCGTCATCTGCGACGAAGTCGCGGTTATTGCAGGCGGGCCAGGAGGCCGTGCTGGCGCTTTACTCGGTTGAGGGTTTGGAGGGTTCATCGGTGCTTTTGCGGTTTGCTTTTTCGGGCCTGGCTGGAGTCTGGTCCTTGAGGCGGTAACTGCGGCCGGTGATGGCGATGGTTTGGGCGTGGTGCAGGAAGCGGTCGAGGATGGCGCTGGCCGCAGGCACGTCGCCCACGAGTTTGCCCCAGTCCTCGATCGGGCGGTTGCTGGTCATGATGGTGGAGCGGTTTTCGTAACGGCGCATGACCACCTCCAGGAGGTATTCTCCGGAGTGTTTGGGCAGGGCCTTGAGTCCCATGTCGTCGATGATCAGCAGGTCGGGCTTGAGGTAACGGCGCAAGACCCGGTCCTGCTGGTTAAAGGCTTCGTCGCGGAGGAAATCGCGCACCAGGTCGAAGATCGAGCGGTAGAGGACCTGGAAGTTGAGCTTGATGGCTTCGTAACCCAGAGCCTGGGCCAGGTGCGTTTTGCCGACCCCGGGTGGCCCGATGAACAAGAGGTCGGCGGCCTGGCGAATGAAGTTGCCGGTGGCCAGGTCGTAGAGCTGTTTGCGCGGGATGCCGGGATTGAAGTGCCAGTCGAAGTCGTCCAGCGTTTTGAGATGGTGGAAATCGGCGGCTTTGGTCCGGCGGCTAAGCATACGCTCCTTGCGCACGTTGAGTTCGTCTTGGAGAATAATCTCCAGGAACTCCTCGTGGCTGAGGCGGTTGGCGGCGGCCTCTTGCAGGCGTAGGCTCAAGGTTTTCGCCAGACCGGAGAGCCGCAGTTGTTTGAGAGTGGTTTCCAGGTTAGGGATGCTCATGGTTCATGCATGGGGTTTGGGGGTTGTTATCCGGCGCCGGGCCGAAGCAGACCGGCACCAAATTGTCATAGGCTTTGAGGTCGCGGATCAGCGGGTGAGTCTCGATGAAGCCGAACTGTTCCTGGGCCACGGGCCGGGCCAGCAACTCGCGCAGATCCCTCAGGCGCCAGGCGCCGTGAGTCAGGGCCAATTGGCAGGCTTGGTTGATGTGGGGAGCCGAGTGCTTCTCGGCCAGCGCGAGCAGCCCCTGGAGCACGCGCAGGCATTCGGCGCCGCGCTGCTGGTAGAGCGTCTCGGACCAAGTGCCCGCGCCTTGGCCCAGGAGCCGGCAACGGTCCAGGATCCAGTCGGCGCCGCGTTCAATGAGGGTGCGTTTGTGGTCGTGGATATGGGCCGGGTCGGTGCGGAACTTGCCCGGTTCGGCTTGCACATGGACGGCAATGGCTTGCATGCGCTCGTTGAACAAGCGCACCATCTTGGCGTCCCAGCGCGCCCAGACACTGCGGCGCACGTATTCGGGCGGCACCGAGTAATAAGCCTTGTCCACTTCCACGTAGCCGTCGCGGTGGACCTTCCGGGGAGCCTCGTTAAAGCACGGAAACAGGCCGGCGGGCAGTGGGCGTAGCGCCGGTTTTTCCACCTCGAGAAAGTGCCGGCTCACTTGCTGGCGCGTCGTGCCGTGGATGCGCGTGTCGGCCACGGTGCTCTCCCAGTGGGCCAGGTGCAGGTTTTGGGCCGCCAAGCTGTCAAACTGTTTGCCGGCCAACGCGTTTTCCTGGACGTAATCGACTCCGGCCTCGACCTTGCCTTTGTGGCGAGGCATCGCCGGTTTCGTGGGCAGGATCACGGTGCCGTAATGCTCGCAGAAGCTGACTACCTTGGGATTGAGCTCGGGCTCAAACCAATCGACCTTTTTGACCGCCGCCCGTAGATTGTCGATGACCAAGGTCGCTACCACGCCGCCAAAATGTCTCAGGGCATTCTCCAACCCGCGGACGAAGTTCTCGGTGGTCTGCCGCCAAAAGGCCTCGGTGTAGCCCTTGCGGGAGTGACTCAACACCACGCGCAAGACATGGGGACGGCGCCGACGTCCGTCCTGGACCACCCAAGCCCCCTGGCCAAAATCAACCTGCGCCTCTTGCCCCGGTTCGGTCTCCATCCGCCGGAATGGCAGCGGATTGGCCGCTTGCAATTGGCGTACAAAGCGCTTCACCGAATCATAGCTGCCGGCGAACTGTTGCTCGCTCACCAAGTCCTGGTAAATCCGCTGGGCGGACAAGTTAGCCTCCAAACCGTCTTTGATGAAGGTCTCAAAGGGTTCGCAGTGACTGACTCGGCCGGCCTTGGACCCGGCGGGCGAAATGGCTGGTTTTGACGGCTGAGCTGGGAGGGAGCTCGGTGCCATCGTCACCTCCAAGCCGGGGGGCACAATGGCTGGGTTTGCCCCTCCGACCGGCGCGGACCCGGGGGGCGGAATGGCCGGGTTTGGTTCCTCCACCTGGCGAGCCAATCGACGGTATCGAGCCACCGTCTCACGGTCGATCCCCAGTTCCCGAGCTATCCTGCGCTGTGACCAGCTACTACGGGTCAACCTGTTAATCGTCTGCTGTATGTCCATTTTGAGTTGGTTCATCGCCGCGCAGGGTCATCAAACTGACCCCGCCCGCAACGATTTACCTCACCTCAAAATGGCTGGTTTTGATTCGCCCACTGGTGGCTGGTTTTGACCGCCCGCTGACAGAACGGGGCGCCTTTCCCACATTTCCTTGATCGACGGTCTCAACCACCGCCAAACCTCTCCATGCTCTTGTTGCCCTTTGGTTTTCACCTGGCAGATGATGGCGGACCTTGAGCCCAAAAGTGATGGCCATCTCATCCTTGGCAACCTCAAGTCAGCGGAGGAAACCGGGGGAGACGGACCCACGGATGCCTCAATTCTTCCCCAAACCCAGGCGACGCAGTTCATCCTCACGCATGCCGATCCCCCGCCAGCCCCTTTGATGACGCCCAGATGCGTTGAGAATGTCGTTTCTTAACCCCAGGCCATATTGTTCCGTGATTATCTCCCCCACCAAGTCCTGAAAGTGCCGGCGCTCGACCAGCATCGACCCATTCTTTACACAGAATTCCCGGAATGCCGTGTATGAATCCGTTACCGTGAGGCTCTTCTGGGGGTTCAATTCGACGGCGAGGTTGATGAACGCCTTGGCAACCTTTAGCCCCTCCTCCCTTCCCCCTGTCCTGATGTTGGGTGAATCGGCGCCAAAAAAGGATTTATCAACCGCCAGGAGTGACCTCGCCTTGTTGATCACCGCCTGGAGTTCATCGTCTTTGCGGAACCGGACGAACAGGTTGAACTTGCCGGTCGAGTCCTGCAATTCTTCGGCGCACTTACTTAGTTTCGGAAGGCATCGATTCAACCCGGTACAGATCAGTCTTGGTTCTCAGGTAGAACGCCCTGCCGTCCACTGCCGGCGACGCCATAAAGCCGTTCGCCAAGGTATTCGTCGCCAAGACCTCCAAGCTGCGACCGGGTTTGAGAACGGTGGTCGTGCCCTTCTGATCAAAGAAGTAGAGCCGCCCATCTGCGTAGATCGGCGACGCCGCGAACTTGCCGCCCACCCGTCCTGTCCAAACCATCTGGCCCGTGGCCGCCTCGATGCATGTGACGTAGTTCTCCTCGGCCGCCGTGTAAATCAGGCCATCCACCAAGAGAGGGGAGGCGTACTTGCCCACACGCGTGGCGAACTTCCAAACCACCTTCGTGTCCGTTACATCGCCATCTCCGTCAGTCTTCACCGCCCAAAGCTCTCTTTTGGAGTTGCCAGTGGCAATGAAGGCAATTCCGCGGTCGAACAACGGGCGGGGCGCGACCGAATAATCGGGGTGCTGAACCCTCCAAAGCTC
>Ga0181524_10000189_pt1 | contig 74638 bp, 54 predicted proteins | sample PEATcosm2014_Bin_34_FD_119761 | JGI IMG/M metagenome (GOLD analysis project Ga0181524, IMG submission 119761) | Peatland microbial communities from MTU Mesocosm Facility, Houghton, MI, USA - PEATcosm2014_Bin05_60_metaG | ecosystem: Environmental > Terrestrial > Soil > Wetlands > Peat | place... | reverse complement strand
CCCCTCTTGCTTCTCTCGCTGCTTGCGCGTGCCCATCGCCATGCCTGAAGTCTACGAACAAAACTTGTGGATACCCCGGAATTTTCCGCCCACGAACCCAGACTTGCACCACAGGCTGTTAGGAGAGGGAAAGCTATTCCGCCTGTCTGCTCACAATTGCTCACAATTCGAGCGGGACGACCGGTGCCTTATGTCCAACTTCAGCCCTAAATACCTGTATCTTTGACTCAGCCTGCAGAAACCGGCCGTTACGTTACTTTGTCCGCTGGTTAAGGCTCTCCAAGGTTCGCGTGGTAGGGGGCAGGTTCTGAGGACTCTTGCGTACCGGCGCGCAAGAGATCTGTACGCGGAAGACCCGCCATTTTGTCAACCGTCGAGAGTTGGTCGATATCCAGTGTCAGGCCCTAACTGGTTGATTACTGGTCAATTCTGACCACAGTGTCTTTCCGCACCTATGGCAAGGATTCCGAGGCTGCTTTGACCCCGCGATTCTGAATCCGAGCAATTGTGAACAGACCCGTCACGCTCGGAACCGTTAGCATGGGCCTCGGATATCTTTCTCTTTCGAGGGAACGCTCATGAGAAGACAGTACCTTCACCTCTCCGCGTATTCGTGCGACAAGTGTCATGGTCCGGCGGTTTCAGCTTCCCTTGCAGTTCGCGAGAATGCAATCTCGAAAGAGACTGACATCAGGCAAGTAGGAGCAATGTGCCTGTCCTGCGGCCAGCGACAACACAACCCGACCGGGGCGATAGGTCTCCGTCATTTCTTGCCGGTGGAATGGGAACCTGCGGATGCGATCGACCTTCGTCATCTAACGACCGCTTTTGTGGAGGCGCTAAACCGTGCGGACCTACACTGAGCGGCGGGCCTTGTGACTCGCTTAGCGGCACGGTAGCTTAGTCGTGCAAGACGACGTTGAGCAGCGAGCTGTGGACCTGCAGCGCGCCTTCGGACCCACCAGCATAGTGAATGAAACCCAGCTTCCTGAATCTGTTCATGAAGAAGCTGACTCGCGAACGGGTTGTCCCAACCATCTCGGCCAGCGTCTCCTGGCTCATCTTGGGGACCACGGTTTCAGGAATGCCGTCCTTGCCAAAATGAGCCAGCAAGAGAAGAACTCGGGCCAGTCTCTTTTCGCTGGAGTTGAACAGTTGGTCAACCAGATCCTCTTCGTAGCGGATATTCCGCGCCAGCAAATACGCCACGAACATTTCAGACAAGGTCGGTTCGCGGTGGAGTGCATCCATCATCGCCTTCTTCTCCACCCGCAGAATCTCGCAATCGGTCATCGCAACCGCGGAGCCCATTCGCAGGAGCTGACCTGCCAATGAGCCTTCACCGAAGAAGGTCCCTTCGCTCACGATCGCGATCGTCGCTTCCTTCCCGATCTTGGATACGACGGTGAGTCTGACTTTGCCTTTCTGGACATAGAAAACAGCGTCCGCTCCGTCTCCTTGCGCAAATATCATTTGCTTCTTCGGAACAGACAGAATCTTCCTGCCATCCCCAATCGTCGCCAGGAAAGTGCTGGGGTCGAATCCTCCGTTGTTCTTTTTTGCCGCCAACGCAGAGCTCATCTTTTACTAGTATAGTCCCCCGATGCAAGAGCAGTTCCCCGATAGGGCCAGTTCACACGAATCGCGCACGCCCGAGTTCCGCAAAAGTCTGGCCTCGCCCGGCAAGTTGCAGCCAGAGTGTTCACTTTTGAGCAGTTTCTGCAACACTCACTTTTCCGAGGCCGCTAAACGGCGGTCGCGATGCGAGTCTGTTCGGGGCAGGCCCGTGCTGAGTTCGCACTTTTCGCCCGGCTTCGCACCGCACGTGGGACAACGAACCGCCAGCGCTTCCTTCTCTGCGACTTTCATGCCTACACAATGCACGGTTGCGCGCCAATAAGATGGTCAATTGTGAACATCGCGCCATCCTCCGCGAGGAGCATTATCTCTGTAGAGAGGTTGGGGGCCAGCGCTGGAATTTGCGGCGGCAATGTAAGCCGATGACAGCCGCGTTTTCCCTGGACCCCTTTTCCAGGAGCGATCCCATGTTCCAGCAATTTGCCACGAACGCAAACAAATCCCCCGAGCCGCCACGGACGCACCCAGGAGCGCCGCTTGAGTCGGAGCGCGCCAAACAGCCACCGCTGCTGCCTGAGCTTCCGTATGAGCCTTACGCTGAAAAGCCGGCGATGCCTAATCTTCCATATAAACCTTACGCCGAGAAGCCTGCGCTGCCTGAATCTCCTTACGAGCCTTACAAAGGCATGTAGCTGCCGGGCCAAGTCTGTCGAGCAGAGGGCGCGAAGTTTGGGCAGCCGGCAGGCCGTGACAACCTCTTCAATAAGTCTGCGGATGTGAGCAATTCTGAACAGTCATAAGAGTGGACAAATAGTAATGTCAAGATTGCTCTACTTCAATAGTCGCCCAAAAAGGCGGACAGCCCTTCGGGGCGGGCATGGTTTAGTGAGGGATTGGTTGGTGTTCGACCCTCACACCGGCTCCGGTTTGGTAGTGCGCCGTCGTCTCGACGGGCGCAGGCTTGTCAGAGCGTCGTTCGCAGTGGAGGTTGCTATGAACACGAACGAAAGGCAGCTCGCGATATCCCTGCTAGAAGGTCTAAGAGAAGACTTGACTTATGCGCGCCTCAACAATGGGGGTCGTGTCCTCGACGTAGCCGACCTCCGCCAATATATCTATGAACAGATCGGCCGGATTAGGACAAACGCGTATTTCGAGGGGGCGCTGTACGGCAATAGCGATGGCAAGGGACAAGCCATCAGCAAGAGTAACGGCCACAATGGGAAGGCCTATCTCTAGCCGGTTGTCACTGCCTCATTGCCAGGAACGGGCAGCGTCTAGGTGGAGAGCGCATTCTGGCCAGTTTGACAATAGTTACGCAGAAGCCTAACCTCGTAAGTGAGCAAGCTACCTCTTCTTACTCTTTCAGGTTCTCTGAACTAAGTCAGCCCATCTGAAGTTCTCCCTCTTAGTTTCCCTCTGAAGGAGGAACTACGCTATGACACTATTGACCCGCTGGGAACCCTTCCGTGAGTTGTCCACCATGCAAGATCGCATCAATCGCATGAATCGTCTTTTCCGTGAGTCCTCCAGCGCCGAAGTGCCGGAAGAGGCATTGACGACTACCAGCTTTGCACCGCCGGTGGACATCTACGAAGACGAGCACAACATTACTCTGAAGCTTGAGGTCCCGGGCATCGACGAAAAGGACATCGATGTCCGCATCGAAAACACCACTCTCACCGTCCATGGCGAGCGCAAGATCGAGAAGGAAGAGAAGGAGGAGAACTTCCGTCGCGTCGAGCGGCAGTACGGAAGCTTCACCCGCTCGTTCACGCTGCCCAGTTCTGTAGACCCGGGTCAGGTGAGTGCCCACTACGACAGGGGCGTGCTGAAGATTAGCCTTGCCAAGAGGGCCGAAGCCAGACCCAAGCAGATCAAGGTGAATGTCGGCAGCGAAAGGTCGCTCGAAGCCAAGGGTCACGGCAAGGCCGCCTAAGACACCAGCAGTTGATGAAGGAATGGGAGGCGGCTTATCTCGCCTCCCGTTTGTTTCTCGCACCGAGTTAAACAGGAGAAATCATGACAAACATCAAATTTGTTGTAAGAGTGAGACGCGGTGGTACTGGCGCCCCTGCCTACGTGCAGCGGATTGATCGCACCCCCGTCCAGATGACAACTAACCGCAAGCTGGCACTGATGATGGGAAAATTCACGGCCGAAGACGCGGTCAAATCCATCCAGAATTCTCGGTGCATCCCGGAGTTAGTGCCGGTGTACGTGAATGCCTAGTAGACGCCGCGCCTTCTGCGGAATTGGTCCCTGAATATCTGCAATGCCGAGGCGCGACTGGTCAATTTTGATCAGTCCGCGAGCCCACTCCCGTTGAATACTGACAGGAGGTAAATCCATCTGTGGACGCAAACCGGAAATCGAAAGCCGAAAGTGTCTAGACCAGCCAGTTTGGTCTCAGAGCGCCGGCGATTGCAGGAGACCGATCGGAAATCTTGCTTCTTTAGTCGCCTGTTCTCAGCAGGTGAGGGATAGATGTCTGTACTAAACACCGTGTTTCCCAAAAGGACCTTGGAAGTGGTCGCCCCGCGGTCCGCGTTCCGACACGAACCTGCAGCAGTGCGCGCACGATTGCTGTCGAAGCCGTCGCTCCCCAGTCGAATCGCGGTGATCGGCAATTATCTTCCGCGACATTGTGGGATCGCTACCTTTACCACGGATCTGTGCGCAGCCATATCGACGGAGTGCGGATCAGCTCGATTGTTGGCGCTCCCGGTCAACGACACCGAAGAAGGATACGACTATCCCGATCGCGTGAGATGGTCGCTCGCACAAGACGATGTGAAATCGTATCAGGAAGCCGCCGAATTTCTGAACTTCAACAACATCGACATGGCATGCCTGCAGCACGAGTATGGAATCTTCGGCGGTCCGGCCGGAAGCCATATCTTGCATTTTCTACGCGGGCTGAAAATGCCGGTAGTAACCACGCTGCACACAGTGTTGCGCGAGCCGAATCCAGACCAAATGCTGGTCATGGAAGAGATCGCGGAGCTTTCGGATCGCCTCATTGTCATGAGCCAGCTCTCGTCGCAGTTCTTGCAGGAAATCTTCAAGGTGCCTGGCAGCAAGATCGACATGATTCCGCACGGTGTTCCTGACCTGCCATTCCTGGACCCAAATTTCTATAAGGACCGCTTTGGCGTGGAAGGGAAAGCGGTTCTGCTCACATTCGGCCTGCTCTCGCCGAACAAGGGGATCGAAAACGTCATTCAAGCGTTGCCGCAGATTTTGTCCAAACACAGTAATGTTGCCTACATCGTTGCCGGCGCGACCCACCCTCACATTCTGCGTCGCGAGGGGGACAAGTACCGAGCCAGTTTGCGGGCTTTGGCGAAGGAAATAGGCGTGGAATCGCAAGTGATCTTCCACAACCGCTTCGTCAGTCCCGAGGAGATGGTTGAGTTCATTGGCGCCGCCGACATCTACATCACTCCCTATCGCCATGAGGCGCAGGTGGTTTCCGGAACGCTCGCCTATGCGCTAGGTGCGGGCAAGGCGATCATTTCAACACCCTACTGGCACGCGATCGAACTCCTGGACGACCGAAGAGGGGCACTGGTCCCATTCCAAAACCCCGACGCGATTGCGCATAAGACGATCGAACTCCTTGACACTCCTGCGATTCGTCACGCCATGCGAAAACGTGCTTACCTGTTTGCGCGAGAGATGGTATGGAAGCGAGTGGCGCAAGGTTACATGGAGACCTTCGCCCGGGTTCGTAGTGACCGTATGGAAAGTCCAAGAGTTCAGTTCTCGGCCCGCGTTGCGAAGAAATCCCTGAATCAGTTGCCTGAGTTGAAACTGAATCATTTTCATCGGCTGACCGATGACACGGGAATGCTGCAGCACTCGATCTTCACGATCCCGAATCGCGGGGAGGGCTACACCACCGACGACAATGCCCGTGCCCTCATTTTGACGGTGCTGCTGGAACAACCGGGCATGGAACAATCGGGTCTGGAACACCCGGGTAAAGAACAACTTGCAAAAAACGGCTCAGCGGTTCCAGACTCGGCTATCAGGTATCTGGCGTTCTTGCAGCATGCGTTCAACGCGGCGACGGGCAGATTTAAGAACTTTCTCGCCTACGATCGCCGCTGGAACGAAACTGACGGGTCGGAAGACTGTCATGGGCGCGCCTTGTGGGCGCTGGGAACGGTTTTGGGCAGACCCGGAGACCACGGGTTGAGAGGAGCCGCCGGGCGTTTGTTCGAGTCTTCCCTCCCCACGGCTGCGGAATTCAGCAGTCCGCGAGCCTGGGCCTACACTCTGCTCGGAATTCAGGAATACCTCACTTCGTATCCCGGAGATCGCGGTGCACAGAAAACACGATCGGTTCTCAGCCGGCGGCTGCTCCAAATGTATGAGTCGATCCGACAGCCGGATTGGAAATGGTTTGAGGACGTTCTAGCCTACGGCAACGCCAGGCTACCCCAATCCATGCTGCTCGTGGGCTCAGCTTGCTCGGATGATCGGATGGTCTCCGCCGGTCTGGAATCACTGGATTGGCTGCTGGAGACGCAGCGGCTCGAAGCCGGCGGCCACTTTGTTCCGATCGGTTCACAAGGCTTTTATCGCCAGGGGGGTGAAAGAGCACGCTTCGATCAACAGCCGCTCGAAGCCGCCGGAGCGGTTTCTGCTTGTTTGCAAGCGTACCGCATAACTGGTGACAGCCGCTGGCGCAGCGAAGCCTGGTCGGCCTTCAACTGGTTCCTCGGCGACAACGATCTGCAACTGCCTCTGTATGATTCCGCAACCGGCGGCTGCCGGGACGGCCTGCATCCCGACCGCGCCAATCAGAACCAGGGGGCAGAATCAACACTATCGTTCTTGATGGCACTCCTCGAAATGCGCTCGCTGCAAGAGCCTGAACAAAAGGAAATCTTTTCATGACTGGACCCGCTGAAAGGCAAGTGAGCCTTCTGAGCACTCGCTTCGAGCCACTGCTTCTTCGCCATCCCACAAACCCGATCCTGACCAGTAAGGATTGGCCGTACCCCATCAATAGTGTGTTCAATGCGGGTGCAACACTACTCGCGGATGGCACGACCCTGCTGCTTTGCCGCGTGGAGGATCGACGCGGTCTGTCGCATCTTTGCGCCGCGCGTTCTCGAAACGGAGTCGATGGATGGCGGATCGATGGTGAGCCCACATTGATGTCCGACCCGAAGAACTATCCGGAAGAGATCTGGGGCATTGAAGATCCTCGCATCACGTTCGTCCCCGAACTACAGAAATACGTCATCACATACACCTCCTATTCGCGTGGTGGCCCCGGAGTGTCTCTGGCCCTGACCAAAGACTTCCGCACCTTCGAACGATACGGCGTAATCATGCCGCCGGACGACAAAGACTCCGCGCTTCTGCCTCGGCGAATCGACGGATGCTGGGCGCTCATTCATCGTCCCATGACGAAGCTCGGGTCGCACATGTGGATTTCATATTCTCCCGACCTGCGTTATTGGGGCAGGCACAGGCTCATGCTGGAAGCTCGCCGCGGTGCCTGGTGGGATGCCAACAAAATCGGGCTATCGCCACCGCCCATCGAGACTTCCCGAGGATGGCTCCTGTTCTACCACGGAGTGCGGCACACGCCTTCCGGCTGTTTGTATCGATTGGGCTTGGCGCTTTTCGATCTTGAGAATCCGGAAAAATGCCTGCTGCGAGGAGATTCGTGGATCTTTGGCCCGGAGGCGTCCTACGAACGCCACGGCGACGTGGACGATGTCGTGTTCCCCTGCGGATACACCATGGGCGCCGATGGCGACACGATCAACATTTATTACGGAGCCGCGGATTGCGCGATTGCCCTGGCCCGGGCCAGCGTTCGCTCTCTACTGGAGTGGCTGGATGCCAATGGAAGTTGCGAACGCCGCCAGAGAGCGCAGGACTGATGAAACCACTAGGTTGGATTTTCCAGTTTGCCTTTGGCTGCCGGCATCGTCACCTCAGCCGTGTGTTCACAATCAAACACCGCACCTATCGGGTGTGTTTCGACTGTGGACGGGAATTCAATTTGCCTGACGCGCACTCATCCATCCCGTCCCACGCTTCTCCGGATGCCCGCGTGCGGACGAATCCTCTGTGAACTGAACGGCGTTGCCCTGTTTACACAGGCTCACGCGGCACTAGGACTTCTTCGAAGAGAAATGACGTCGAGTGGTGTAACCTATTTGGACCGAGTGACCGAAGAGCAGGCTGGGGAGCGGCGCCGCCACGTTCATTTAGAAGGTCTCGTTGCCTGACGTACTTCTCAGATTCCTTCCTGAGGTTTTCCTCTGAAATAGGTGGCAAGTTTTCAGTCATCCTCCTGGTGATGTTCATGGGTACGCCGTTTGCGGTCGAGCGCGTCCATTCGTTCATGAATCAATGCGAGAAATTCATCCCGGCGGACTTGCAAATGGTGCGCCTGCACGATGGCCTGGTCGATCTCCACGGTCAAGAGCTTGCGCCGGACTTCCTTGCGCAATGCCGTGTGATTCTCTTTCAGGAAACAACCCCGCCCGGGCAGCGTCTCGATCACACCCAGACTTTCCAGTTCGGAATAAGCTTTGGCGATTGTGTTGCGATTGACGCGAAGTTCCTCAGCCAGCGGACGGATGGATGGCAGAACCTCGCCGGGCCGCAGCGCCCCCGATGCGGCGGCAACCTTGATCTGATCTACCACCTGAAGGTAAATCGGCATGCCGGACTTGAAATTGATTTGGAGGATCATGTCCGCCTCTCTGTCATATGACACTAGGACAGTGAGGCGAGTATCCGCCTGGACTACAATCCGGGCAAGATTACCGAGGTCATCCTCCTCGGGTTTCATCCAGCAATGTTATTCTCTCAGACGTTTGGCCAGTCGCATTTGTTCTTGCGACGGGGAGCCGACAGGATTTGAGCCGGGACGACCCGACATCTGCGAACACATAAGGTGGAAAACGTGAAAACAAAAAAAGGTGTGATTGGAATCCTCACTGGTGGCGGCGATGTGCCGGGCCTCAACCCCGCCATCCGCGCCGTGACCATCCGCGCGCTGCGCGAGGGCTGCGAAGTGATTGGCATCCGCCGGGGGTGGGCCGGACTGGTCGACCTCGTCCGCGAAAAGGACTACGACAACCGGGAGAACTTCCAGACGTTGTCGGAGGATCTGGTCAACCGCACCGGTCGAACGGGCGGCACGTTCCTGCATACCTCGCGGACCAACCCCAGCAAGGTGAAGAGGGCCAGCGTTCCTGCCCATCTGCAGTCCACATACAACGCCGAGAAGAACGACCTGACCGCAGAAGTCCTGAAGAACCTGGATTGGCTCGGCATCGACTACCTCATCCCCATTGGCGGCGACGACACGCTGAGCTACGGCGTGCGCCTCTATCAGGAAGGAGTGAAGGTGGTCGCGATTCCCAAGACCATGGACAACGATGTTCCGGGCACCGACTACTGTATCGGTTTCAGCACCTGCGTAACGCGCACCATTTCCATGACGAACAGTCTGCGCACCAGCGCTGGCTCCCACGAGCGCTTCATGGTCCTCGAAGTCTTCGGCCGTTATGCCGGGTTTACCGCCATGCTGCCCACCATGGCTGGAGCCGCGAACCGCTGCGTGATCCCGGAACACAAATTCGACATCGAGCGACTCACCGAGTTATTGGTCGCGGACCGCCAGAAGAACCCCAGCCACTATTCCGTTGTCCTGGTTTCCGAGGGAGCAATGTTCCAGGGCGGAGAAATGGTCTTCGAGGCTGAAACCACCGACGCTTTCGGCCACAAGAAACTAGGCGGCATTGGGGACCTGGTGTCGGAAAAGCTGAAAGAGCTTTCCCCGAAGTACAACAACGGCAAAACCATCGACACGATTAACCAGAAACTCGGCTACCTGGTCCGCTGCGGTGATCCCGATGCCATTGATTCCATCGTTCCCATGGCCTATGGCAACCTCGCCTTGGACCTGCTCCTGGGCAAGATCCATGGGCGACTTGTCGTCCTCAGGAATGGCCGTTACGACAACATGCCCATCGACACAGTTACTGCTTCAAAAAAAGTCGTTAACGTGAAAGAGCAGTACAACATCGACCGCCTCCGCCCCCATTACAAAAGCTTCGAGATGAAACCACTCTTCATCATGACCAGCGAAATGGGATAGCCATCCCGATCAATTATGGTAATGTGCTGAGTGGTTCATCCGATCTGCCGAGTGGCGTGAACACGACATTACCCTTTGATATACAATTGCGTTTACCTTACCGCAGGAGAGCATGAAGAAGAGTGTCGGCCTTCTAGAGATTGCAAAACTGGCGAATGTTTCATTGGGGACCGTCGATCGGGCGATACACAACCGCGGTCGGATCGGCGAAGAAACTCGCAAACGGGTTCTGACTGTCGCCAAGCAGCTGGGATACAAGCCCAACCTTGCGGCGCGGGCACTCTCCCGAGGACCCGATTCCATCTCTGTAGCAGTCTGTATTCCCCGCGAGATCCGCTATTACTTCGATCAGCTGCGCCAGGGTATCCTCGATGAAGCCAGGCACTTTGAACATCTCGGGCTTCAGGTGAAGTACACCGCAATCGAACGATTGGGAGTGGGCGAGGCGGCCGCAGTGCAGGCGAGCATTGACCGTGAACCACAGGCCCTGATTATCGTGCCTGGCGATACTGAGGGCCTTACTCCGCTGATCAACGAAGCCGAGAAGCGAAATATTCGCGTAGTCTGCCTCGATAGTGATGCGCCCTTAAGCCGGAGGACGACAGCCGTATGTGTAGATGCTGAAGTGGGAGGAAGGCTGGCGGCTGAGTTGTTGGGCAGATTCGTTCCTCCCGGTTCCGATGTAGCGGTGGTCACGGGCGATTTGCACACCGAGGATCATCGGAGGAGAGTCGCAGGCTTTACCGATCTGTTTCAGCGGATTTGTCCGGGCGGGCAGGTGGTGGAGGTAATCGAGGACCACGAAAGCGAAGAAGAGTCTTTTCAGAAATGCTGCCGTTTGCTCGAGGAAAGGACGACAATCGCCGGTCTCTATGTGAGCACTGCCAATTGCCTGCCCGTTTGCCGAGCCGTAACCACTCTCGGTCTGTCACAGAAGGTCAAACTTATCGCCAGTGATCTCTTTCTGGAGATGATGCCTTACTTCGACATGGGCGTGATTGCAGCATCTATCTATGCCAGACCGTTTTCACTGGGACGCATGGCCGTACGAGCGATTGTGGAGCATGTTCTATACGGGCGTCGGATACGTTCGAAATATTACGTCCCACCGCAGGTGGTAACCCGTTCCACCATGCACCTGTTTCGCGAGGCAAAGAGCCTTCAAAGAAAAGGTCGGGATGAAGGTGGGGAGTGATCCGGTAACGTTGGCACCGGGCTGGGCACAGCCCGGAGGTTCCCGAAGCGCCCGGCGCCTTCGCGATTCAGTCGCAGGACGGCCATTTTGTCTGCGTCGAGTAAGGCGATTGAACAACACAAGTCCTGGGCTCAGGAGGAATTAAGGGCGGCGGCAACTTGGTTTCGACTGGGTCAAGCTGCTTTCGCGCAGGCTCGCCCCAGATGTTGTCCTTCAGGGTCACCGGCTCGCATCCGCCACCGTTCGAGAATCCGTCCAGAGTGCCGCCCTGCTTTACCGCCGTTCCGATGTTATTTGAAACTGCCACCGGCCCGCACGGCAATCTCTTGTATTGATTCCACACGTACACGGCAGTGTTTCCACCTTTAGGCACGGGGTTACGATTGACAACCCAATTGCCCTCTACCACCTGGTCGGTGCCGCTGGCGATTCCAATGCCGCATTGCCCGGTGTCTACCAGCCGGTTGCCCGTGAACTGCGCGCGGTTTGCGCCTGCATCGGCAATCAGCCCACATCCCGACGGGCTGTGTCCGCCCGTTATATAGTTGCCGCTGGCAACAATCTTCGAAGTGAATCCAAAGTTGATAGAGTCCTCCTGGTTTTCGGCATAAGGATACGTGTGTGTATCGAGGCTGCTGAGCGCGTAGTTGTCCTTCACGACAATATCGCCCGCTTTCCAGGCTTGGACATTCTGGCCTCTGGGGTAGGGGCCGCGGGGATTGAGAAGGAAATTTCCAATGACCACAAGCCCAATTACGTTCTTGGTGGCTTCAATATTGGATTCACCGTAGGCAATCACATTCCCCTGGACAGTGATTCGAGAGGTATGGTGCGCATAGACGCCATCGTTGTGATCGCAACAGCCTTTGCTCAACGTCTCGGGATGGATGTAACTGTCGAAGATCTGAATGTCGCCGCCGCCGCTGATATTCACGCCGTTTCCAGCGCAGGGCCCGATCTCGGAGTTCTCGATAGTGATGTCGTACGAGTCTATGATCTTGACGCAGTCTCCAGTGCTGGAAGTAATTCTTAAGCGCTGGTAGACCTTGTGACTCTGATTTTTGATGATGAGCGGTCCATCGGCAGGGATGGGCGCTGCTCCAGCTTCGCCACTGCCGGCGAGCCGGCAGGGAATTGCCACCAAGGCCGCGAGGCAGCCGCAGGAAAGGACCACCCGAAGGCAGGGTTCAGACCATCGCTTAGCGAACATAGGTGAATCTCCAGAGTTACAGCGCACGGGGAAGGTACGAGACTCCCTTGATTGTTTGGTATTGCGGTAACGTTACCGCAGTTCCGGTTCGAATGCAAGAACTATTCGCACAGAAAGGGAATTTTCAAACTCGGCCATTGGCAAACTCCCGCTCGATTTCCTCAAGAGCCCTGCCTTTCGTTTCCGGGACGCGCAGGTAAATGAACAACAGGCCGATGAAACAGACGCTTGCATAACCCCAGAACACTCCAGAGGAACCGAGGGTGCGGTTCAATATCGGAAAAGTAAAGGCGAGCAAAAACGACGCGATCCAGAGCGCGGACACCGAAACCGAAACCGCCGCGCCGCGAACACGGTTTGGGAAAATCTCTGAGATCAGAACCCACGTGACCGGCGCTAATGATAAGGCATAGAAGCCGATGGCGAAGAGAGTGAACACCAAAATCGGCCATCCCTTTACTCCAGCGCGATAGGTGAATCCCAGCACTGTGTGTGACAGGGCAATTCCGGCGCAACCAAACAGCATCAAGGCACGACGTCCAAACCAATCAACGAGTCCGAGGGCCACCAAAGTGAAGAGCAGGTTGACTGTGCCGGTAATCACGATATTGAACAGAATGCCGCTGACTCCGTACCCCGCATTGCGATAAACCTCTTCCGCATAGTTAAAAAGAATGTTGATGCCGCTCCACTGCTGCAGAACGGCGAGCGACATTCCTATGAGCAAGATTCTCAAAATACGCGGGGAAAGCAACATACGCCAGACCGGCCCGGCCTGTGCTTCTGCCGAAAGTGAATTCTGAATGTCTGACAGAGCTCGCTGAGCGTATGGTTCTACGCCGATGCGCGCCAAGACGCGACGGGCACTCTTGTGATCGCCGCTCTTGGCCAGCCAGCGCGGACTTTCAGGGATGAACAGCGAGCCGAGAAAGAAAATGGCCGAGGGGACCACGATCGCCGTGAACATCCAGCGCCAGCCGTACTGGCCGTTCCAGGACTGGCGGATCATTTCGCTGGTTGCGCCGTCGGGGACTCTTTCCGCCAGCAACCAATTCACAATCTGCGCGGCCAAAACGCCAACGACAATGCTCAACTGATTCAGCGTAACCAATCGTCCGCGCCACGGGGCTGGGCTGATCTCCGCGATGTAGGTGGGCGAAGCGTTGGAGGCAATGCCGATGGCAACCCCGCCGACAATGCGCCAGGTAATAAACGCTGAAAAGCTATACGCCCAGCCGGTCAGCAGGGATGAGATCGCAAACAGAACCGCCGAAAGAATCAGCATTTTCTTGCGGCCGAATCGGTCGCTCATTCCACCAGCCAAAATGGAGCCGAGCAGGCAGCCAATGAGGGCACAGCTATTGGCCCAACCGATGAGTTGTTCGGAAGTGAGCTGAAAGTATTTTTCGTAAAAGGGTTTGGCGCCACCGATCACGACCCAGTCATAACCGAAAAGAAGTCCGCCGAGGGCACCCACCGAAGAGATGGTCCAGACATAGACGCCGTTGTAGAGTCCGTCACCGGGTGTTGGAGAAACGGTTGCCGTGGAGTGCATGAGTGAATTTAACCAGAAGTAGCAACCTGGTGCGTCTCGATTTCGTCCAGCAGATCGGCGGCCAGCGGATGGTTCCGGTCGGACTCCAGCACTTCGTTGATCAGCCGCTGTGCTTTTTCCGTGTCTCCCAGGCCGAACCAGGCTTGAGCTTGAAGAAAAGTGGCGGCGATCCGATGCCGCTTCTGCAGGTCGTCTTCAAAAAGCAACATGGTGGGTAATGATGTTGCGAAGTAATCGATCTTGACCGGTTGTCGCGCGAGGCTTTCGGCATACGCAAACAAAGAACGCAGGAGGGCTTCGGCTTCTGTCATCCGATTGAGGCGCTTTAGCGCGAGTGCGTTGTAGTAAGTCATCTCCGAATACGATTTGACGTGCATTTCCTGGAAGTCCCCCTGTTGCCGGGCGGCGCGTTCCCACCACTGGCGAGCCGATGCCGGGTCGCCAGCGGCGTCTAGAGCGACTCCCAGCCAGTAGTAGATGTCGCTCTGATTGGCGAGGAGGTGTTTAGCTTCTCCGAGATTCCGTGGGCAGGTTAGTGCAGCTTCGAAAAGTTTCTGCGCTTCTCCAGTGTTTTTCTCGGCTAGAGCGTTTCGTCCGAGTGCGAGATGTGTGCGCACATGTTGCCCCAGTACCAGACCTTCCCCTCCTTCCCACGGCTGAAACTGGCGCGACCTGATCAGTGCCAGTGCTTGTTGATGGTGGCGGGTTTGGTTGTAAAGGCTGGCGAGCTCGATCGACAGATCGTCGCGAAGGCGGACTAAATCGGGGAATCTCTCAAGTTCAGCAAGACGCCTCTGCGGCAATTCTCCAATCCGCTTCCAAAGCTGATCGCGCTCGTAGAGTATGCGGGCATCACCGAGATTAGCTTGAAAAGCTTTTTCAAACGCACAACGAGCTTGATCGGGATCGTGCAGAACGTTGAAATACCCAATTGCCAGATTGCGCCACACTACGGAGAAAGAAGGATCCAGCCGCGCGGAGTGCTCCCACAGGGAAATGGCTTCGCGATGCCGGCGCCGATCATAAAGCAAATTGCCCAGATAGTACGCGCACCGCGCATCCTGCGGGTTGGCCCCCAGCGCCGCTTGCAGAATAAGCAGCTCGTCCAGGCGACTCGGGAAGCAATAGTCCGGAGAAGCCGCAGCTGCTTGGGCGAAAGCGGAATGGGCAGCGGAGATATTCCCAAGTTGCTGGTGAAAAAATCCAACTGCATAAAGCACCATCGGCGCTGAACCGTCGTTGGCTTGGGAATTGGCGTGCGCGAGGATCTCCAACGCTTCGGTCAATAGGCCGGCACGCGCATAGTCGAGCGCCAAATCCAGAAGCATCGGATTGTCTGTCGGCAGCGAGCCGTCGGCGAGATAGCGAGCCCAGCAATCCATGAGGTCCAGCTTCAAGGTCTCGCGCAGTAAGCGTTCTGCTTCTTCTTTCTCACCCAGTTTGCGCAAGACAACTACCGCCAGGTTCCGAGGGTTTAAGTGGTCGGTATTGTTGCGCGCCGAATTCCTGAGGTGCCGGATGGCGTCCTGCCATTCGCCGCGCTTTGCGTCTGTCTCTGCCAGGGCAAGATGCGCCGGCGATCGCCATGCATAGTTCCACGTAGCCTTGCCGAAGGCGTCATAGGCCTCTTGCTCACGGCCCATGTAACGGAGGGCGAGTCCAAGATTGTAGTAAGGCTCCCCTTCTCGAGGATTAGGATTGCGTTTGGCAAGCCTCGCGATAGCCTGGCGGAAATGCTTCTCGGCTTGCTCAAACTCGCCACGCCGCAGGTGCCACAGTCCCATGGCATCATTGCAGCGGCTATCGCCGGGATCGCGACGCAGCGCCTCTCGCCAGTAGTCCTGGGGGTACCGGGTAGCGTGGCGATACTGATCGAGATGCAATCCGGTGACGTACAGTTCGTCGTTGCTGGCGATCTCTTCAGGTAGAGGTGGCTCGGTTGCGGGCAATGGAGCTGCGCTTTCTGCAACCGGAGCGGGCGCGTAGCGCAGCAGTTCATTCCCCTCCTTCGTTTCAACAACGACTAACAGATCAGTCTCGCTGATGCCCGAGGGCAGGGGGGCGGTCTTGACAAAAGCAGAGCCGGGCGCCATTTCGGTGGTCCACGTTGCGACTTCCCCGCGATTGGCTTTCAGGCACACACGCGCCGCCGGAAATGTTTGTGTAGCACAGATCCCGACCCGCGCCGTGCGGTTCTCGATTGTCAAGCTGAGAGCAATATCCCGGTTTGCCTTCTGCGCCGGGCCGATTTCTCGAATGGGGTACCAATAGTGGCTGAACACTCTCGTTTCGCCCGGTGAGAGGAAAGAAAAGTCGGGCTGATTATCGGTGAAGACGCCGGCCATCAGTTCGATGTATGGTCCGTCTTCATCGGTCAGATTGCGGTCCCAGGCATAGCCGAATTCGTGGTTTCCCCAGGTCCACTGCTTCTTGCCCGGTGAAATGTGATGGTCAGCGACGTGAATAAGGCCAGCCTTGTGTTTGTGGTCGTAACCTCCAAAGAAATCCTCGACTGAGCCGACAGTCATGTAACTGGTGGGCACGGGGATGTTCGCGTACCAACTCAAATCGTTTGGCGCGTAGTGACCGGGAGGAATAAACTGACGCGGCATCTCTTCCTGGGGAACGCCATGCTTGGCCCGCTCAGCGTAGTTCACTCCGTAGTAGTGGCCGGTGCACAGCGGGAAGCGGCTCACCGCTCGCTTGGCGTGATCGGTGACGTAGTGCACGTCTGGCGGAAAGAAGGATTGGTACAGTTCATGAACCCGGATGCCAACGTTTGCCCACCACAGAAATGTCTGCACGAACGGCGTGCGATTGTACAGCCGGACCTTGAGCTCGATGTAAGCTTTCCCGGGATGCAGGCAAACCCCGTGCATGCCTTTTAACCGGTTCATGGGATCGTGATCGGAACACCAGATGGTTTGCGAGCCGCCGGGACTTTTTTCGATCTTCACTCCTACAGGCATGAAAGTAGCCGGCCGGTGATGCTGCGGCCAGTTGAATTCCACTCCGCCCGACATCCATGGCCCGGCGAGACCGACCAAAGCAGGCTTGATGACATTCTGACGGTAAAAAAAGTCGTAGCCGTTGCTCTTGTCCAAGCCCACGTGTATGCGGCCGCCAATTTCCGGAAGCACCATCACGCGAAGGAATTCGTTTTCCAAGTGTACCGCCTGCCAGGACTGATCAACAGCTTCGGTAGCAATGCGGTCAATGAAGGGAAGCGGGTACACGCGCCCATTACTGCCTTGGTATATGCGCTTCTCGAGAAACATCGGGTTCTTCTCGGGCAGCAGGGGCAGATATGAGGGAATGACCACAGGATCAAACCAGGCTTTCACCGCACCATTCTGCTCCGGTGGCGCTTTCGGCAGTTCAAATCGCTTCACAGGTTGTTCTCTCCAGGAGAATCACGAGCCGACGCGGCGTGCCACCGCTATTGCCGGTTCATCCAAGTGAGTCGTGAGGAATAGACGCACCGCATTTGCGATAGCGCGAGCATGTCGCCATCCCGCCTTGCCGGAAAAAGACTTGACAAACACGCACAGCCAGGATAATCATTCTGCGTGTACGTTAACGCACATCCAACGACCTGTCAACTCCGAAAGAAACCCGCTCCGCTAATCCGTAAAGTGTTCAACCGACTCGTAGGCAGATCTACGAGCAGCTTGTACTGAGCAACCTGAGGAATCTGGAATGAGAATGAACCGTCGCACCAATATGCAGGGCCTCATGCTTGTGGTGATCGCAGTTGCACTTCGACTACCCCTCACCGGCGCACAGGATGCCCCAAACGGCCCAGTGCTGGCAAAGCTGTCCGACGCCTCGTTCTGGACTTTTGAGAAGTTCCGCGGCGAAGGCACCATGAGGGTCATTCAGAGCGGACGGGGCGACGTTATCGAGCTTTCCTCAGATGGCATCGAAGGAATGGCCGCTTCGGTCCGCAGCCACGCCTTTCCGGTCGAGCCCAACCGACAGTACGTCATCACGATGGACCTCAAGACCGACGGGCTTGAAGCCATCGATGCGAATCTGACCGGCGGAGTCTACATGCAGTTCTGGGACGCCCAGAATATGCAAGGCAGCTATCAGCCCGCAGACGCGGTCAGCACTCCGGCTCCGGAGAACTCCGAGTGGCACATCGTGTCGCAGAAAGTGACCGTGCCCAGCACCGCCAGGACAGCCGAACTACGCCTCGTCTTCGCGGCTTTCGGACCGTATACCGACAAACTGCGCCCGCGAGACAGTGGGCGCGCCAAAGGGCGCCTCTGGATCAGAAGTGTCCATATCGAAGCCTCGGATCGCGTGACTCCGCTTCCTGCCACGATTCGCGTGTCTGACCCAAAGATCCAGGCGGCAATTGATGTCGTAGCGGAATGTCTGCACAACGGCTCGCTGAACGGGATTTTCGTTGACAGCGACGGTTACACCGACTCGAGCAACATTGTCCCGGACATCAGTTTTGGGCTTTATGGAGTGCGGCGCCAGGGACAGGCAAAATATCCCGACATTCTCCGCAAGCAATGGGAGGACCTTGGAGCCTCCGCCACCGCCGACGGGAGACTGCCTCAGCGCGTTATGAGTCAAATTCTGTTCCCGATTGGCGTGGATGAAATCTTTTCCTTCACCGGAGATCGGGCGTTTCTGGCGAAGACCCTGCCCATGGCCGATCGGACTCTGGATTACGTCAACAAGCGAGCTGATAGCAATGGTCTGGTGCGGCTCGTCGACCATGGGAAGTGGGTGATTGGCGAGGGCGCTGACTGGGTGGATTGGTATCCCACGCGGATGGAAGGGAAGACGTTCAATTTTCATCAGTGGTACGTTCGCGCCCTCCGGCGCATGGCAGCGTTGCACGAGGAATTCAGCAACACTCCCGACGGGCAATCCTTTGCCAGCGCCGAGCGCGCACGCGAATATCGAAAGCGCGCCGATCAGGTTGAGCAGGCGTTGCGCCAACTTTACTGGGCTGACGATCACTTCGTTACCAATGTTGATTACGACGGCAAGGTTGCCGACCAGAGGTGGATGGACGATCAGGTTTGGGCCATACGCTTTGGAATCGCAACACCGGAGCAGGCTGGAAAAATCTGGGCCTGGGTTGACCGCCGGCCTCAGGAACTTGAGGGCGTACCGACAGCGTGGGCAGCGTTCGACGGCCCAGAGCATGGCACAAAGAGCTGGTTCGGCCGCACGGGAGCGGGCGACATTCTGGCTCGTTATCGCTCGGGCAATCCGGCGCGAGGTCTGGCGCTGCTGAAACGAATCAGCGAAGTGTTTGCTCGGGATCGCAACGTGTACGAAGCCTACAAGATGGATGGATCTGTCGTGCCCGGAACGCTGGGCTGGGGGAATTATACCGAGCACTGCGGCGGCTTCATCATGGCGCTCATCGGAGGGCCGTTCGGCCTGGATTTCGACAGTGACCATGAGGCCGTCGCTACTTTTGCTCCTCAATTCCCCAAGGAATGGACTTCAGCGCAGGCTGAAGTCTATGTCCGTGGCACCCGGCTAAAGGTTGAGTACGCCCGTACTGGAGCGAAAGCGACGGTAACCCTCTCCGGCGAGGCCGGCGCTGAGCAACCCATCCGAGTCGTGCTTCGCCGCGGCGGCACTCAGCTGGTTCGCATTGGTGCGGGCGGCAAGCGTACCTTTGATTTGTCTGAGCCGTAGGGTTCAGGAAGAGGATGCAGACCGTCCCGCCTCATTATGGGGGTACGCTGTATAGCAGCGTGGACACCAGGGCGTCCTCACTTGGAACGAATACAAACGTGCGGATCCAGGTTTTCCCGCACGGGACGACGAACATGCCGAAAAAGCGAACAGCGCTCGGCCTGTTGCTGGTCACCCTTTCTTTCGCGATCAGCTGTCAGGCGGTCGAGATAGCAACCGGCAAAATGCTGGGCAGGGAATACCAGGCTCGATGGTTCTATGTTCGCGAAAGCCCGTCCGCCCAGTGGGTGCCCACCTACACCGGGCTGAAGTATCGTTCTGAAGCGGCTGGCCGATTGATGAACATTCGCGTTGCCCAGGCGCTCTTTGATGACGAATGGCTGACTGAAGTTCCATTCAATTCCGAAGCCAACACCGGTCGCGTCATTGCAGCTCTCGACACCTACCGCGAAAATGGCGTGCTCGCCATAAACGTTTCGCTCCAGGGTGGGAATCCCGGCTATAAAGAGGTAGTTTCTGAAATCCAGCGTGATCACGAGGCCAGCCCCGGCCGCGGTAAGGGAGCCCTTATCAGTGCGTTTCTGCCCGATGGCTCACTGAAGCCGGCATGGATGCGGCGTTTGCTGCGGCTTCAGCGCGCGATCAACGAGCGTGGCATGATTCTCACACTGATGTATTTTTACCAGGGGCAAAATGGGGTCTTGCGCGATCCTGCTGCAATTCAGCAAGCGGTCACTAACGCCACCGACTGGCTGGTCCAGAACGACTGTCGAAACGTCATCATCGAAATCGCCAACGAGTTTGATTGGGGGTACGATCCCTGGATCAAGAATCACATGGGCGAGTTGATCGGACTCGCCCGCAGCCGGTTCGGGCCCCAATTCCGGTTGCCTATTGGCGCTTCTATACTCGGGATCGGCGTACCGGACTCGACTCGCGACCATGCCGATCTGGCCATCGTTCACGGAAACGGCCGCAAGCCGGAGGCAAAGCGCAAAGCCGTCGCTGATCTTTTCAGGGACCCAAAGATACCTGGCCCCATCTACATGGACGAGGATGACAACGGCAGGAATACGACAAGCGAGACGTTCGCAGCACAGATGGCAAGCGTGGACGGAGTCTGGCTGAGTGGTGGAAGCTGGGGCTATATGCCGTGGCGGCAGGTTCAGATGTTTCCATTCCGATACTACCTTCCGAAGTGCGGCCAGAAGCTTGACGATCACCTTCCGGTGGATGAGCGCGACCAGGCGTACTTCTGCGCGGTACTCGAACACATCCATTCGCTGGTGTTCAGATAACCACGTGGAGAAATGGAGTACGGGAAGAGATCGCGTCAATGGGAAGCGGTTGGAATCCAGATGGAGGTAGAAGGTCGGCGGACGGATCGCATGACAAAATTCAATCGACATGTAGTCCTGTTTTTCATTTGCTTCATTCTGTTCACACCACTGCATCTCCAGGCCGACGATCACATTCCAGACGTGGCGTGGCGCATTCCTATCGGACAAGCTGTTGCTCATCCTGGCCGTACAGAACCAGTCGCCGCAGGTGATATCGATGATGGCTTCTGGCAAGGCGCTCCGGCGGGGGGATTCGGCGCCGGCACTTTTTCCCGTTCTTATCGTGGCGACTTTGAACGATGGCACGTGAAGGCTGGAATCCACAAGTACCAGAACATTCCAGCGAACCAGTTCGGCGTGTTTGTTCAGCCGGAAGATGAGCAACCAGTTGCTCAGGTGCTGGCTACGGGCAAACCGGAGGGGAACGCGCTTTCGGCATGGAACTGGACGTACCCGGTCGGAGCTGGCGAATACGCCGCGCTTTACCCGAAGTCATGGTTTGTGTATCGCTCCCCGCAGTTTCCGGTGAAGCTCACGGTTGAGCAGTTTTCACCGATCTTGCCCAACAATTACCAGGAGAGCAGCTATCCAGTCGCCCTCTATAACTGGTACGCAGAGAATCCATCGAGCAGGCGGGTGACGGTATCACTTCTGTTTTCCTGGACCAACATGATCGGTTGGTTCCGCGGCATCACCCATACCTTCGATGAGGCTCTCAATAATCGAAACAAGAATTCCTATCGTGCTGAAGCAATTGCGGGCGGAGCCATGCAGGGGATCGTCTTCGATCGCGTTCGCAGCGGCTCGGTGTCTGAGGAGTGGGACGGACAGTTTGCCATAGCAGCCCTGGCCTCGACCGGAGCGGAAATAAGTTACATCACGTACTTCGATGCGGATGGTCCGGCCGCCGAAGTCTGGGAACCCTTTTCAAGGTCAGGGCGGCTCCCGAATCAATCGATTGACGTGGCAAGCGCAGGCCAGCCGATTGCAGGTGCGATTGCGGTTCGCTTCACACTCGGGCCGGGAGAAAAGAAATGTATCCCAATGGCCCTTTCCTGGGACCTGCCTATCGTGCAGTTTGGCGGAGGGCGCAAGTGGGTTCGGCATTACACGCGTTTTTTCGATGCCTCGGGCACAAATGCGTGGAAGATTGCGCGCACGGCGCTGGAGAACGATCAGAACTGGAGCCGGCAGATCGACGCGTGGCAGAAACCCTATGTCGAGGATGAATCCAAGCCGGCGTGGTATCGCGGCGAGTTATTCAACGAACTCTACATTCTGGCCGATGGCGGGACGCTGTGGGCGCACGAACTGAATGGGCCGGCGAATCCACTGCATCCATCAAGCAAAAATGCTGACAGCTTCAGCTACCTGGAGAGCGCGGATTATCTGTTCTATGGCACGTCGGACGTGCGTTTTTATGGCTCATTTCCCCTGCTCAAGTTCTGGCCTGAGCTTGAGAAACAAGAGATGCGGGAGTACACCGATACCATTTCCGAGGCTCTTTCCGAGCAGTACGTGTGGGGCTGGAAGCTGACGCACGATCACGAGTTCACCACCATACCGCGCAAGCTGGCTGGCACTGCGCCTCACGATCTGGGATCGCCGCTGGAGGATCCGTTCGTCTATGTAAATCAGTACAGGTATCAGGATATTTCCAACTGGCGCGACCTCAACAGCAAGTACGTGCTGATGATATGGCGGGACTATGTAATGAGTGGGGGCAGAGACATCGAGTTTCTGCGTTACTGCTGGAACGCGGTCAGGCAGGCAATGGAACACCTTCGTCAGTACGACACGGATGGCAATGGGTTAATCAAAAATGGCGGATTTCCCGACCAGACCTACGACGACTGGGTAGCTCGCGGAGAAAGCGCCTACAGCGGCGGATTGTATCTGGCCGCCTTACGCGCAGCTGCCGCGATCGCGCGTAAGTTGGGAGACAACAGCGCCGCGTCTGTTTATGATGGTCTGTTCGATAAGGCGCAGGCTGCCTACATCAAGGATCTCTGGAATGGCGCCTATTTCGATTACGACCAGGGCAGCCCCTACCACGACAACAGCATGGCCGAACAACTCGCCGGGCAATGGTATGCGAACCTCACCGGGCTCGGAGATCTCGTCCCGCCAGAGATGCGCAAGTCTGCGCTGCAGCACGTGTACGACTACAACGTAATGAAATTCAATAACGGTACGATGGGTGCGATTAATGGCATCGGCAAGCATGGCGAGCTCCTTCACGACAATAATCAAGTGGAGGAAGTCTGGACCGGCACTACCTTTGGCGTGGCCTCGCACATGTTGTCGGAGGGCATGCGGGACCAGGCGTTTCACACAGCCGAAGGCGTTTACAACGTGGTGTGGAGGGACCGCGGCTATTTTTTCCGCACTCCCGAGGCTTATAACCGTGATGGGTTGTTCCGCGCCAGCATGTACATGAGGCCGACCGCGATCTGGTCCATGGAGATGGTTCCGAAATAACTGATCGTAGCGTCACTAATGGCTTGGCCATTTTGGGCGCCATAGTGGCTTGTGCAGTCGTTATCAGGGAAGCGGCGCCGCATGGCGTCAGTGATAAATGCCCAGCTCGAGGGAACACTCGGACTCAGAAGTGCACTCGTGTATGCTCACTCGCACCCAGCGGGCTGGCGTAGGCGGAAAGCGGACTATGTCCAGGCGCCGGTGTCCCCTCTCGGCGGCGCGGACCGTCTTCCAGATAACTCCATTGCTTGAAACTTCAATGGCATAGGACTTGACTGTGCCTCCCCATACCAATTCCACGCGCGACACGCTTTCAGTCTCACCGAGGTCTACGGCCAGCCACTGGGGACCGCCTCCGAGGGCTGGGGCCCATTGAGTCTCGCCATTGTCGTCAACCGCAAACGCAGCTCGCCACTCGGGACCTCGCTCCGACGACGCGGTGGCTTGTCTACCCAGGACGAGGTTGCGGCGAGTTTCTCGTTGGTCGGCGGTGAGCACTCGAAACTCACGGAAGCTGTGGACTGCGCCAAACGGTGTGTCGAGCAGAGTGGCTTCCACCTGGTACGTGCCCGGCGCCTGCGGGATGGACAACGCAAAAGCGACCTTTGCGGTGCCGAAACTGGCAATCTCGGAGGGCTCGATTTTTTCCTGCAGAACCTTTCCGTCTTGCAACAAACGGAAGCGCACATCGCCTTTCCAGTCTTCGTCCAGATCGTTGACCAGCAACACGGGAAAGTTTTGTGTCGCGCCCGCAGGGTACTCTTCTGCCCAGCTGTCCACCATGAGCCCCACTGGGGCAAAGGAGTCGCGGACGTAATGATAGAAATCCGGATCTCGCGTGAGCTTTTCCAGGTCGGTCCAGTCGTCGCTGGTTTGACCATCAGGACGAGAGTAGGTGAGGGCGGAAAACTGAAGGACGCCGGCGGCTTGGCGATGCACTCGAAAGAACTCGGTTAGGGCTGCCATGTCTTGCGCGTACACACGGCGGCGTTCAGCCACCGTGGCCCTAGGCTCCAGCAGGTAGTCGTAGACGGGCCGCGACAGCGTGGTGGGCGTGCCGTCACGGTTCAGCCACAGTCCGCCGTACTCGTTGATGATAAGCGGGTTCTTTCGGAGCAATTTCTCCTCGGCATAAGGTTGAGCAATGAGCAATCCCGCCTTCGTGCCGGGATCGCGGGCGATCTTGTACATGCGGAATGGCTGATCAGGCCCGAAAATGAAATGGTAGGGGTGAACCTCGTCGGAATCGCCGGGATCGTCCGGGACGCCCCAGCCGTTATCCCATGGGCGGTTTGAATAATCGAGGCCGCGCACTTGACGGATGGCGCGCCCGGTCTCGGAAGAGCGGGTTTCATTGCAGGCGTCCCAAATGACGACCGAGGGATGGTTCCAGCGTTCTTCCATCCATTCGCGGAACTCCGCCGCAAGCTCGTTCCCGTCGATAGTCGCAGCCGTTTCGTCCGTGTCATGCCAGATGGGAAATTCATCCTGGATGAGAATGCCTTCCTCGTCGGCGATTCGGTACCAGAATTCGGGAGCGGGGCCGATGGAATAGCGCATGGCATTCCAGTGCATGTCGCGAAACGACTTGTCGAGGCGCCGCACCCATTCCTCCCGCCACGGTTTGTCACCGCGCAGCGGATCTTCCAAGAAACGGTAAAAAGTCACATTGGTGCCGCGCAAGAAATATGGGTGTCCGTTGAGAACTGCGTGGCCCGTAGTTGGATCCAAGCGGAAAGTACGCATGCCAAAGCGCGTCGAAAAGTCATCCGCACTCCCTTGTACCTTCAACTCGTAGAGGAAGGGATGTTCCGGAGACCAAAGCTGGCAATGACGAATGGGAATCGTCGCAAACATCTTCTGCTGGTTCCCGTCTGTCGGAGCAGGGATTTCGCTCTCCGCTTCACCTGCCAACTGACCGGTAGACGCTTCGCGAATCGTGAAGCGCAGCTTCTCGGACGAGGGCGTGCCAGTGTAACGAAGCCAGACCTGCACCGTGACTGCTTGCTTCTCAATATCCGGAACGGCCTGAAGGTTCAAAATGTGGGGCGTCCCAGACAGGATGAGTTCAACTGAATCGAAGATGCCTGGAATGTATCGCTGCTTTTCTCCATCGTGGCCGGACTCGGCGCGGCCAAAAACAGCATCGCGGTCTGCGCCGATGCGCACGATCAATTCGTTGGTTCCCTCTTTCAGAGCGGCTCCTGCTTCAAAAAAGCCTGGAGTATAGCAGGGCGCATGATCGCCCAGGAGTTTTCCATTCAGAAAGACGCGTGTGCCAAACATCGCCTTGCCGATCTTGAGCCGCGCTACGGCGGGGAACGGCCCTGAGAGCTGGAAGGTACGCCGGTACCAGAAGGCATCCCGCCGAGGATCTTTCTGTCGCAGCTGTTCGCGGTTGTGAACTCGGGGTCCTGGTTCAACAAAGGGTGGCGTGGCCATGTCGACCAAGCCAGGAACGGGAACCTGATGTTCAAACTTCGCGGGCACGACGTTCCGCCCACCTTCAGCGATTTGCCACGTGCCGTCGAGAGAGATAACCCGGCGCAGGGGTGCTGACGTGGTGGAGGTTGCCATCATGCCGGGCGGCTTTGCCGACGGCTCTCCGCATGCCAGGATGGCGAGTACCATGATCGTACTTGGAAGATGTTTCATCACAAGCTTCACCTTTCAACCGGACTAACGGCGTAGGCTTTCTGCGTCATTCGAAGTTGGAGTCCCTCGAACGCGTCCACTTTCGTCCTCACGGACTCGGAGCTGCGTGACGAACCTCGTCGAATGCCATCAGGATGATCGCGACCAGCGCCAGAACCATTCCTGCCAGGTTGTACCGGCTGGGGAGGCTGTGGTAGAGCAACAAGGAAAGGACGATGGTCACCAGTGGAAACAGGCCATTTACCATGGGAACCACGATGATGGCCTTGCCGTAGCGGATGGCATAGACGAACAGGAGGGCTCCAGCCGCGTTAAACGCCTGAATCCCTGCCGTCAGGAAAGGTCCCGAGAGACTCCAGTTGATGGGCGCAGCGAAGTTGGTCATCAGCAACGCCACGGGCGCCAGAGCAATCCCTGTAACAGTCATATAGAAGAACAGTCCTTCCGGACTAATGCAGCTGGCGGATGACTTCATAAAGTAGGCCTGAATGCCCCACATGACAAAAATAGAAATGGTCCACACCAGCCAGGCGTAACCATGCACAGGGCTGTTGACTGGTTCTTGCAACGAGAGGAGAAAGATGGCGGGAATCGACAGACCAATGCCGGTTGCCGCCAGCGCATAGGTTCTTTCCCGCAGAAGAGTTGCCGAAAGAAGAATCGTGACCACTGGCGAAAGACAGATGATGGGAAAGATGATGTACGCAGGCCCCTGGGTCAGTACCCAGAAGAGCATGAGCTGCCCCAACGCCCCTGACGAACCGACGGCGCAGCCGTACAGGACGGCGCGTCGCCCCGTTTCCAGCTTCCAGTGAACCTTTTTCAGCGCAATCGCCGCGAAGGGAATCATCGTCAGCGACCACACCGCATATCCCAGAGTAGGAGGGAACGGCGGCGAGATCCATTTCTCCGGAATTTCCGTTAGGCCGCCCCAGAGTCCCCAGAACGTTGGAACAAGAATCGCCAGCACCAGCCATTTCGGAATTTTCATCTGCACAACTTTCGCTGCCTGAAGGGTAAGCACAGCGCCATGGCAAGAATCTCGGTTCAACGGCTCAACTTCAACACCCACGCGGGTTGCGACCAAAGGCCGCCGGGCAACTCCGGCAGGTCCACGGTTACGGAGCTACCGACCTGGCGGAAGCGCAACGGCTGGGAAGATCCGAGGAGGGTCACGGACTTTACGCCCGCCCCATCGACGTCCTTGGCCACGAACTGTTTCCCGGGCCAGCGCGGGAGAATCGCATAGAGATCGCTGCCCTTGGAAGTGTAGAAGGCTTCGATCGTTGCCCTGCCGGCCTCCGGCCTGTCGACGAGTTTTGTCAGATCGTAAGCAGCGTTGAACTCCTGGTTGTAGTCGAAGTTCGGAACCTGACCGGCACTCCATTGTTGCGAGTGTCTGTAAGGTTTGGTTCCGTAGATGGCTTCGCCGTTAACCTGCAACCAGGATCCGACTTCGAGCAGGCGCTGCTCCATGATCGGCGGGATCGTCCCGTCTGCGGCAGGGCCGATGTCGAGCAGCAGGTTGCCTCCCCGGCTCACTATATCGACGAGTAAAAGGACCAATTCTCGCCCGGTGTGATAGTGCTCCAGACACTCAGCCCGGTTGTAACCATACGAGAATGCCATGCCGCGGCTTTCTTCCCAAGGATGATCGATTCCCTTCATGCCGGCCGTGTACTCGGTGGTCCAATACCCGCCATGCTGGTGTCGCGTGTCTTTGCCCCACCGGTCGTTGATCACGACATCGTCCTTCACCGGGGACTCGTTGAAAAGCCAGGCAAGGAGTTCGGGACTGTGCCACTCGGAGGACGGCATTTCCCATTCCCCGTCGGCAAAAATGATTGCCGGCTTATAGCGGGTCACTACGTCCTTAAACTGCGGGAACATGTGTTCGGAGACGTACCTGGGCTTATCCGAAAGCCACAACGGGTTGTACCACTCGTACAGCGAGTAGTAGAACCCCATCTTGAGCTCTTTGGCCCGCACGGCATTTGTGAGGTCGCCGAGTAAGTCGCGCCTGGGGCCAATCTCCATTGCGTTCCAAGGTCGCCCCCAGGTGAGAGATGCCTCGCGACTGGGCCAGAGGGCAAAACCTTCGTGATGCTTCGAGGTCAGAACGACGTATTTGGCCCCGGAGCGCTGGAACACGTCGGCCCAGTGATCCGGGTCGAACAGTTCTGCGTGAAACTCGGGGGCGAAGTTCTGATAAGGAAAGTCCGCACCGAACATTTTGCGATGGTACGCCCAACTTCCGGTTTCGACTGGGTCGGTTGAATTCTTGCCCTCGGTTATGGCATGCCAGTACCACTCCGCATAGGCGAGATGGCCGGGAATGACCGAAGCATAGGAGGGCACGGAATAAACACCCCAATGGATGAAGATGCCGAACTTGGCGTCAGAGAACCACTTCGGTGTCGGGCGCCGGTCGAGGGAGTCCCATGTGGGTTGATAGGTCTGGCCCATCAGCAGGGCAGTGCTGGCGAGGACAATTGCCACGGATAGATAAGGACGAAGTCGGTTCATTGTTCTCGTTTCCTGGATGGAGATTTCAGAAGATCGCAACTTGATCACCGCAGCGGCATTCCCTTGATGGCTTTCGCGCGAGGATCATTACAGTTGACCACAACGCGAGACTAATGGCATTTTGGCCAACGAGTCTGCGTCGAGTACGGCGACCTCGCGACACAGTTCCTGGGCTGGGGCGGAATCAGAGGCGGCGGCATCTTCTCTGAAGGCGGATAAAGAATGTCCCAGGCGGCTTGGTCCCATCTATTGTTCGTTACCGTCGCCGGGTCGCATCCCCCGCCGTTCCAAAACGAGTTGTACGTGCCATCCTCTAATCTGAAGACGCCGATGTTGTGGGAAACAGTCACCGGGCCGCACGGCTCGGAGTATTGGTTCCACACATAGATCGCAGTGTTCCCGCCTCCGGCGATTGGGCGTACGTTGAAAATCCGATTGCCCTCCACCAACTGGTTCGTGCCACTGGCGATGCCGATGCCGCATTGGCCGGTGTTAACGAGCCAGTTGCGCGCAAACAGAACGTTGTTGGCGGCCTCGTCGGCGATCATTCCGCATCCCGACGCGCTATGCCCGCCCGTAACGTAATTATGGTCGGCAACAAAACCCGCTCCGAGCCCGAAGTTGATCGAGTCCTCCTGAATCTCAGGATACTTGTATCCCTTTCGGCTGGAGAGTGCGTAATTCTGAAATACAAGAACGTTGGTCGCGTACCACGCAGCTATATTCTGGCCTCTGGAAGAGTCACCTCCGCGCGGATTGAGAAGAAAATTTCCCGTGACCGTCACACGGTTGATGGTTGAGTTGTTGTCAACCCCATCATTTCCATTGATTACGACATTGGACTCGCCATAGGCGATCACGTTCCCCTGGATGGTGACATCCGATACGCCCGGCGTGATGAAGATCCCATCGTTGTAGTCGCAACAGGCATTGTTGTGAGTTTCCGGATGAATATAGTTGTCGTAGATATGGATCTGGCGGACGGAGCCGGTGTTCGTAAAGATGTTAATGCCGTTGCCGCCGCAGGGACCGATCTCAGAATTCTCAATCGTGATGTTGGTGGAGTCGATGATCTGAATACAGTCGAGACCCGACTCGGGAGTGGTGCGAATTTGGAGGCCCGAGTAAACCTGGTTGCTCTGATTTTGGATGACCAAGGTTTGACCTTGAGTCTGACTGCAGTGGATCAATACGAAAGCAACGAGAGATACGAGACCAACCACTGCGGATAGCCGGCGCGGCGACACGTATGACCCGAACATGCGATTCTCCTTTGAGACACAATGAGTGCCCCGCAACCCTCCGAGAGAGGACTAGCAGCCCGTGGTGAAACGTCAGCGCCCAGAAGCAGCGCCCAAAGGCGCGTTGGTGACACGGCACTCACGGTATGCCTAAAGGCATACCCTGATACAAATCGCACTTGCACCACGAGCCGCCAGGCCTAGAAGCTGAGCTTAGCTCCCACCTGCAGGTTCCGGTTAGTGTTGGCAGACGTGATGCTTCCTTCCGAACCGCTACCGATGCTTGCGTTGGGCTGCCCGAAGTTGGGATGATTCGCGATGTCGTAGACATCCACTCTCATCTCCAACTGGCCGCCCTCGCCCAGCTTCTTTAGCGCGAAATGCTTGGCCAGCGACATGTTTACAGTTCTCCAATCGGGACCTCGGAGGACGTCCCGCCTCGAGTCGCCATAAGTGTACTCAGCTGGCGCCTGGAAGCACGTCGTATCGAACCACCCGGTTGCCGTCGGACTGTTGGTGGTAACCACCGGATGGGAGAGTGTGCCGTTGCACACACGGTTTGGCCACCAGGAGCTGCCGTTGATAGCTCCACTCAGGTTATAGGCCATAATCGGAGTGAAAGGGAGACCCGAGTGAACCTGGAAGACGCTGGAGACCTGCCATCCGCCTACCAATGTGTTCAGGAGACCGCTACGATTAAGCAGTTGTTTTCCGGTTCCGAACGGCAGGTCGTACACTGCTGACCCGCTCCATAACTGCGGAACGTCGTAACTGGCGACGGCGTACATGGAACGCGGATTGTACGCGTTTTGCCAGGCGCCACTATCTGATGTACAGCACGAACCCGGCGAAGTGAACTCGTCCATCGCCTTCGAGAATGTGTAATTGACCCGGAAACTCAAGCCACGCGAAACCATGGTCCGCGCACTGAGCTGCAGAGAGTTATAGTTGGAGATTCCATCGTAGATATTGGCGGGGATCCCCCCTCCCGGGTACTGGGGATAAGGCAGACCGGCCAGGCCTTGTCCCAGAAATGCTGCTGGAGTTTCATCGATCTGCCGGCTAAAGAGCAGATGCTCTCCTTTGCTGCCCACATAAGCCGCATCTAGGCCTACACGCCCGATCTGGTGCTGGATGTCGAGAGAAAACTGCTGCACATAGGCTGCCTTCGCGTGATATTGCATCCAGGAGGTGCCTTGCCCGTTCAATGACCACGGCTGCCGTGCAGCAGGGCCTGGGTACAGAATCGCCCCTTGCGGAATGCTTGGGGTCGCTAGAGTGAAGGTAGGACCATTGTTGAGTGGGAACGTGGGAAGGTTCAGTATATTGTTGTCCGTGATGATCGAACCATTGATCTGGAAACCCGCGGGAAAGGTATTGAAGTAGTTGTTTCCTCCCCACATCTCCGAAAACATCCCGTATCCGCCGCGCACCGACCATTTTTCCTTTGGCGACCAGGCAAACCCAAAGCGTGGCTGAAAGATGTCTTTCACGGTCGCAATCTGGGCTGTCGGACAGTGGTATCCGTTGAAGTTCACGCCGCCATAGCAGTTTGCGCCATAACCAGGAGGGAAATTACTCGCTCCACTGGGATCGGTCGGATTGATTCCCGAGTTGTACAAGTCGGGAGTGAAATTCGCCCACTGATTCTTGACTTCCGACCATCCGGTCTGCAGTAGGTAGCGCACGCCCAGATTCAAGGTCAGGTGCGGTGTAATTTTGTAATCGTCGTTGGCAAAGCCTTGCAGGTTCCACGCCCTGCCCCCAACCTCCGGCGTTACGGTTACGCCCCAATTGTCGGTCAGCCCCAACAGGAAATCTGCATAGCCGACGCTCTGTGGACTCGGGTCCATGGGGTTTGTCGTGTAGTTGCCGCTGAAATCGTAGTTGCCGGCATCGAGGTTAGCCCATGACTGGGTGTCTTGCCACCGGTCGAACTCGCCCCCGAATTTCAGGATGTGCTTGCCCCTGGACCAGGTCACCGTATCGGAGGCCATGTAAAAGTCGAACCCGAGTTTCGCCGAAAGACTAGTTCCGAGACTGGTCCCGGCTGTTCCATCGATACTGATGTTGGGAAACACATCGGATTGCCCGTCAAAGAGCGGGATTCCGAGCTTCGCCGGAAACCCTGCCCCCACGTCCGGCGAATACCAGAGTCCGTATTGTCGAACGAAAGAAACCCGCGCCTCATTCACCAGCTTGGAGCTCATCGTCCAGACGTCAGTAATCTGCGCCTGGCTCCCCTTGCCAGTTGTCTTGGAGCAGCCTCCGCCACCCGCCGAGATCGGACAGGCAGGGCCCGGACTACTGCTGTGGCCCGGGTTAAACATGGCCGAGCCCGACACGCGGTTCGACGCTGACACGTCGTAGTCAATCTTGAAATTGTAGGAAATCGAGGCGTTGCTATTCACCGCGTTGAAATAGTAGTTATTGGACGGTATTCCGGCCGAGTTGGGGACAGAAGGGAAAAATGCCTGGAGCTTAAGCGCCAACGGATTGAGGGTATCCGTGATTTTGTTGCCCGCGTAGGGCGTGCGGCAAGTCACCGTCTGCCCGTTGTAATCGCTGGGTCCACCGCCAGGCTGCTGGTAGGTAAGCGTCTGCACGGTGTTGAACTGGTAGATTTGACCTGCAAATAGTGGACCGTAGTTGTTGCAAGGATTGTAAATGAGGTTGCCGTCCGTGTCGGTTTCCTGCGCGCCCTCGAAGGCCGAAAAGTCACCCTGCTGCATGGCTGGCGTTGGGAAGTTATAGAAACCCGGCGAATAGGTGATGGTGGGATTATCCTGCAGGCTAAAGAAGAAAAAGGCTTTGTTGTGCCGGATCGGCCCCCCGATGGTACCGCCGAACATATGCCAGCGCAGAGGCAACGGGGAAGACGCGAAGTAATTGCGCGCTTCGCCCAGGGCATTATTCTGCTCGAAGTCGTACAAGGAACCGTGGAACTTGTTTCCGCCGCTCTTGGTGATCACGTTAAGAGCGGCCACGCCACCTCCGTACTCGGCGCCGAAATTGCTCGTGCTCATGTCAACTTCGGAAATGTCGTCCAGCGGCACCATGTTCCCTGGATTCTGGCTCACGGGTAAGGTAGTTACCCCGCCATCGGTCAGGAAGTTCTCCATATAGCCAGGGTTTCCGTTCACACCAAACCCCGCGCCGGACGCATCTTGCCCGGCACCGGTCGAGTTGCCGCCTGGGTTCACGCCAGGGAGTTGGCCGGTAATGTCCCACCATGCCCGACCAATGTTGGGCAAATCGTTGATCGTCTCACCGCTGAACACGACACTCCGATCCGAGGTCTCGGTCTGGACCAAAGGAACATCCGCCGTCACGGTAACTGTTTCGCTGGTCGCGCCGACGACCAGCATGGCGTCGAGCGTAACGATTTCGACGTGCAGCGTAATGCCCTGGCGAACAAACTTCTTATAGCCTTCCCTGGAAAACTCGACCGTGTATTCGCCGGGCGGCAACAGAAGCACATCGTAGGTGCCGGTGGCATCAGCCACAACTTTGGTAGTGATTCCAGTCTGTGTGCTGGTGACGACAACATGCACCCCAGCGACCCGGGCCCCGCTCGAGTCAGTGATCGTTCCGCGGATCTCACCCGTGTTTCGGTTCTGGGCAAGCAGAGAGGGCAACGGCAGCGTCAACAGAAACGCCACCAACACCCCGTTTATCACTTTGTTTAATTGCTTGCCGGTGGGAGTCGGCATGGGAATGTCCTTTCGTCCAAGAGCGCCGCGATGGTTGCGCGCTTGCCTTAAAATGAGAGCTTTTGAAACGGCACGGGAGTGTCAACGTAAGCGATTCCTTTACCGTTTATTCCACGAGGTTTATCACACGCTGGAAACCGTTGTCAACCGAAAAAAGGGGGCTGCCGACGGGAGCGAAGTTCGACAAAAGCTGAGTTGCCTTCGTCCGAACTTGGAGGCCAACCAGTGCGGTTGTTGATGATGTTCCGACCTGTCAGTTCGAGGGCTGCTCGGGATGCAGCGCCTTTTGCAGTTGGCTCTGGACTTTCTCCAACTCTTGAAAGGCCGACAATTCTCGGTCTGCCTCTTGGTTCCGTCCCATGCCGCGATACAGGACGGCGAGCCGGTGGTGAACTTGGGCGTTATACGGATCGGCACCCGCAGCAGATTGCAGGTACTCCAAGGCTTGCGGCGTCTTGCCCTCTTCTATCAGCAGTCCCGCTAAGCCGAGTTTCGCGCATGCCTGTTCCGGATTCAGCTTGAGTGCCCGCTCATAGTGGTCGAACGCCGTCGCCGAACTGGACCGCCAGAGCTCAATTTCCCCCAACTTACATTCGGAGCGTGCGTCGGTCGGATTCAAGAGCAGGGCGGCGGCAAACTCCTTTTGCGCCTCTGCCAGGCTGGCTTCCAGATGTGAGTCCGCAAGAATGGCTTCGCCGAACTCATAGTGCAGTCCGGGCACGCCTGGGCTGCTGGCGAGAGCCTTCCGGTATTCGCCGATTGCGTCCTGGGCATGCCCTGCATTCACCATGTGTTCGGCCAGGGCCCTATGGAGCTGCGCGGAGTCTGGAGCGGTGAGAGCGAGCGACTCGACAGCTTGGAAAGCCAGGTCGGTGTGCACGCGATAGGCGGCATACAACACCGTGGCATCGGTGGGGTAGAACTGTTGCAGTTGGCCGAGAACTGCGTTCGCCTTTTCCAACTCACCGCCCTGGTGCCAGATCTCCAACAGCTGCAGCCCAACCTCCCGGCGCAGTTTCGGATCCTCTAAATGCGGGAAGGAGCTGGAGAGCAGCTTGACCGCATCCTCGAGACGTCCCAAGTGCACTTCGCAAAGCCCCAGCAGCGCCTGGACTTTCCGGACGGAGGGACCCAGCTTAAGCGCTCTTTGCAGTTCCTCAGCCGCCTCGCCCCAGTTTCCCTGCACCATCGCCACGATCCCGAGGTTGGCGCGGGCTTCCACGTTGACCGGGTCGATCTTTAGAGCGGCACGATACGCTTGCGCCGCCTCCTCCGGACGGTTGTCCTTTAGCGCCCTTTGCCCTTGCTCCAAGTATCCCTTGACCTCAGCCGCGTGGGAAACGTTTGATTGACCAACGCCATGCGGACTGAAAAGCAAGGCCATAGCGAGGTAGCTAATCATCACCGATATTCTGGCATGCCGTGTCACATAGTCCTCCGCGACGGGATCAGGCGGGTCCTCCGCGTTTAGTGGAGGCACGAACCACGAGCTTCACCGGCATCAGCATGTTTCGCTGCGGGGCATTCGGCTTTCGCTTGGTAAGGCCAATGGCGAGTTTCGCTGCATTTAATCCCAGTCCCTCGCTGTCCTGATCGATGCTGGTGAGCGGTATGCGTAGCAGATCGTCATAATCGAAGTTTCCGCAGCCGACAATCGCTACGTCCTGGGGAATCCGAAGGCCCGCATCGAATATCGCCCGCATCGCCCCCATGGCGATCGTATCGTTGTAACAGAAAACACCATCCGGCATCGGGCGTAGCGTCAGCAAATACTTCATTCCTCTATAGCCGGAGGCTTCACCAGAGTCGTCAGTGCTTTCGTGGGCGACGACATACTGGGAGGGCAGGCTTAACCCATGCTTGGCTAGAGTCGCCAAGTACCCTGCTTGACGATCTACCGCCGTGCTGACCGCGGATCCGCCCAGGTAGGCGATGGTTTTGCAACCAACCTCGACCAGATGACCTGTAGCTAAAGATCCTGCCATGACATCGTCGTTCCCGACGGAGCTGGCCGAAAACCCCGGCATCTTCCGGTCCAGAAGGACATAGGGCACCTGACTCTGTTCGATTCTGCTTACGTTCTCTCCATTGGGTTGAGTCGAAGCCACAATCAGGGCATCGACCCTGCGCGCAAGGATCTGTTCGATCTCGCGTTTTTCCAGGTGGGGATCGTCCTCAGAAGATGCGATGATCAGACTATATTCTTGCGACCGCAGCCGGGCCGAAATAGCCTTGGCGACTTTCGCAAAGAAGGGATGCAGCAAGTCCGGCACTACCAGGCCGATCAAGTTGGTACGGCCCGTGACCAGCGCACGCGCGGCGGGATTCGGGTGATAGTTGAGCTCCTTCATCCGTTGCAGGACTCGCTTACGGGTCTCGGCGCTAATGTCGGAGTGGTTGCGTAGAACCTTCGACACGGTTACGACGGAGACGCTCAGCGACTGGGCGATGTCTTTCATGGTTGCGATCATAGGCAGGGCTATTATCCCACTTCACACCGCGCATGAACAGAAGATAGTCGCCGTTGACTTTATCGTATATGATCGTGCTGTCTGGACAGGGATCGATCACCCCTACGACCGCTTCTGTAACCTCGAAGCGGCATAGCTGTTCCCGACGATCTTGGCTTGCGAACATGAACGACTTGCAGTGAGTACGAAACTATTACGAAAAATGGAGGCACTTCTATATGTCATCGTATTCGATCCCAAAAGTTGCATCTCCCGCGCGGGTCAAGCGCAACGAAGTGCTGCTGATCGCCAGCGGTGACCTGCGGCAATCGGCCAACAAAGTCTGCTGGCCGGCACAAGCGGAAGCTGAAAAGAAGATCGCGGCCGCGTTCAAGGCAGAGGGCGTAACCTTATGCCGCGCGCACCCCTGCCGCGAAGACGTCGGCCACGGTTTCATCTGGAACCAGCGCATGGGCATGGATGTATTCATGAACATCCATCCCGACGCGCCTCTGGTGGTCGCCGAATCCGTGTGGCAATACAGCGCCAACGTGCTGGCCGGCATGCGCAGTCATCGCGGTCCGATTCTCACCATGGCCAACTGGTCAGGCGAATGGCCGGGGCTGGTCGGCATGCTCAATCTCAACGGCTGCCTTTACAAAGCCGGGGTCAAGTTCAGCACCATCTGGAGCAAGGATTTCGACGATGACTTTTTCAAAGGCAAACTCCGGCAATGGCTGAAGCAAGGAAAGATCACCCACGATGCCAGCCATGTGCGCGACTTCGCTATTGCCAAGGCACCGGCAGCCGAGCGCAAGCTGGGACAAGGGCTGGCCCAGCAACTGCAGCATCGCAAGGCCGTCATGGGCGTCTTCGACGAAGGCTGCATGGGCATGTACAACGCCATCATTGAAGATGAATTGCTGAATCCGTGCGGAGTTTACAAGGAACGGCTCAGCCAGTCGGCGCTGGTGGCGGCCATGAGGCTGGTCACCGACAACGAAGCGCAAGCGGTCCGCAAGTGGCTGGATCAGCGCGGGGTAACGTTTGTCACTGGGCCCGATTCGGACAACGACTTAACCGACGCCCAGATTCTCGAGCAGTGCAAGATGTACATCGCGGCCGTGCGCATCGCGGCCGAGTTCGGATGTGACCTGATCGGCATTCAGTACCAGCAGGGATTAAAGGATATGGCTCCGGCGTCGGATCTGGTGGAAGCGCTGCTCAACAATGCTGAACGCCCGCCGGTCACCGCAAACGGCGCGGGGCGCGAACTGTATCAGGGACAGCCGCTCCCGCACTTCAATGAAGTGGACGAATGCGCCGGCCTCGATGCGCTCATCACGAATCGTGTCTGGAACGCCATGGGATTCGATCCCGCCACCACGCTGCATGACGTGCGTTGGGGCGAACATTATAAAGGCGACGGCGTGGATGACTTTGTTTGGGTATTTCAGATCTCCGGCGCCGTTCCGGCCTCGCACCTCCAGGGTGGCTACGCCAAAGCGACCAGCGTTCGCCAGCCTCCCATGTATTTTCGGCTGGGCGGCGGCACGTTCAAAGGCATCTGCAAACCGGGCGCGGTGGTTTGGAGCCGGGTGTTCGTGGAGGGCGGCCGGCTGCACGCTGACATCGGACGCGCCACCGCCATCGAACTACCCATCGGGGAAACCATGCGCCGGTGGAAGGCGACCACCGAACAGTGGCCGATCATGCACACGGTTTTGCACGGGATCACGCGCGACCAATTCATGGCGCGGCATCACGCCAACCATGTGAACGTCGCCTATGCGCCGTCGGCGAAAGCTGCCGATAAAGCGCTGGCCGCCAAAGCGGCCATGATGTGTGAGTTGGGCATCAAGGTCCATCGCTGCGGCAGCTAGTTAGAACGTAAATCGTATTGAAAACTGCAACACGCGAGGAAGTCCGTTTGGGCTAATTTCCTGCAGCGCTCCGAAATTGCCCGGGCCCGAGTTGGGTACCAGATAGCAGAGCTGGTTCGGCGTTGCGCCATCACCGCAGTTGGTGCCGATGGGGTTGTATTGCAACTGGTTGATCCCGTCGCCATTCTGCACGTAGTAGTTGGCATGGTTGAATAAATTAAACGCTTGCACTTGAAACTGCAGTTCCTTGCCTTCTTGGATCGAGAAACTGCGGGCTAGTCCGACGTCGATCCTCTCCAGCCATGGGCCGTAGAAAGAATTCAGGCCGATTCCCGGCGTGGGGCCACCGCCATTGATGCCGGCCGCGGTGTTGGCGGTGTCCTGGTTAAAGGCGCTGTCGTTCAGGTTTCCATTGGCGCCGTCGCAATTGCTGAAAGACAGGGTCGAACTGGTGCACGCGGGACTCAGCAAACCCGCGTAGGGACGGGCGGAAGAGAACTCCAGGACACTGCTCAGCCTCCAGCCCGAGAGGATCGCGCGCCCAGTTTCCGAACTCGTCAGTCTTTCCATCTCCGGCCGATAAACGCCCGCAAAAGCGATGCGATGGCGCTGGTCGAGTAGCGATGGGGCGTGGGTATTGCTGAAGTCGAACTGATTGTTGAAGTCCATCCCATCCAGCATGATGCTCTTGGCGAAGGTGTAAGACAATTGCAAAGCAAGACCTCGTGACATGCGGCGCTGCAATTGCACGAAGAACGAGTTGTAATAGTTTTGCCCGGGGCTGATCAGTTCGTTGATCTCGTCGAAGTTGGGGTTGATGCGGCCTTCGGTGAGCAGACCGTTGTCCATGTTCGGCAGGATAATCGTCCGTCCAGTGCAGGGCGCTGCGGTTGCGCTGGGAGGGCACACCACATACGTCGTCGTGCCTTGCAAGGGATTTAGGTTCAAGTCATAGGCGCTGCCGGAAAGCAGATGAACGCCGTGATTCCACATGGTACCGATACTTAGAGTTGTGTTCTCGAAAATCTCGCGCTCAATCTGCAAGCTCGCCTGCAAAACATACGGTGCCCTAAACTGCGGAGAAACCAGGGAAATGTCCGGGGAAGCCCCGAACAGGGGGGAGTTACCGGGGAGGATGTTGGGAAACATTGGTAGCTGTTGGTTCGGCGGACCTGCGGTGTAACTGGCACTTACCGAAGACTGCTGTGAAGCCAGACCGTTGGAAACCACTGCGTTGCGGTAGTTCAGGCCGTTCATGTTGGTGTAGAACTGTCCGAATCCTCCGCGCACTACGGTCTTGGCTGCGGGTTGCCAGGCAAATCCCACGCGCGGCGCAAGGCGGCGAAACTGGTTGGGATACTGCCCGGTGAGAGGGAAGGCCGGATTTTCCGCCGGCTGCGGATAAACCTGGAAATCTTCACGCAGACCCATTTCCAGCGTCAAGTGCGGCAAAGCCCGAAACGTGTCCTGCGCGTAGAACCCGTAGTACGGCACAGCAAAAGAAAAAGTCGGATTTCCCGAAGACTGACTGAAGACGTTGTATTCGCCGAGAGCAAGAGCCTCCAGATTGGAAAATTCATAGCTGCCGAGGAATGACCCAAACTCGACGGCCTCGTTCGGGTCCGCCCCGCCATCATTGTTGTCCGAATCCCAAGCACGGTTCATATCGAAACCGAATTGCAACGTGTGTTTGCCAATTACGTAGTCGACCCGGTCGGCCAGAGACCACTGTCTTTCGAAAACCCTCCCCACAGAGAAAGGAGCGTTGCCTAGAATGAAAGGGGCCGGACTGTCCAGAATTATTGTGGGCGTGTTTGGAGCCATGCCGGTGGGCGTGGAGATCTGGTTGTCGTCCGAACTGCCTGCGTGGAATTCGTTCAGCAGATTGGAGGAGAAGGTGTGCGTCCATCCCAGGCTGGCCTGGAAGGTACGGACGTAGGCGTTAGCCAGCGTCTGCGTCCCATAGTTCCCAACGGTAGGGTCGGTGATGACGCCTCCGGGCGAGTTGAACCGGTTCACGTTGAAGCTGAGGAACAGGCCATCGCGAGAACTGGGCTGATAGTCCAGCCGAGGCGTGAACACCAGGTCGTTGCGCATTCTTGCTTTGGTTCCGAGATTCGAGTTCAGCGCGCTCAGAGTGTTCGACACTTGCTGCAGGTACACAGGATTGGTGGGATCAGGCGTGCTGTCGCTGCCGGGCATCGGGTAGGGCCCGTTCGGCGGAGGTAGCGTCGTCCCGGTCGGAATCCCAAAATTGGCCAGCAAGAAGGAAGATAAGTTCGCCGGCGTTGTTGCCAATGCCGAGTTGATGACGGAAATCGGATTGTTCCGCAGTTGCTGTTCATAATCGGCGAAGAACCATAAACGGTTTCGCAGGATCGGCCCGCCCATCCCGGCGCCGAATTGCTGCAAGTCATCTTCGGGCCTGGGAAAGCCGGCAGCCTTGTCGAGGGCGTCGTTGGCTGCAGTCGCGGAGTTCCGGTTGTAATAGAACGCGCTGCCGTGGAACACGTTGCTGCCAGATTGGGTCACGGCATTTACGAAGCCCGCTCCACCTCCATAGATCGCCGAGTAGGGGCTCACCGAGACTTGAAACTCCTGGATCGCGTCCTCGCCGTACAGGTACGGGATGCGGTAACGGCCGATAATGTCGGCAAAGTAGTTGCTGGTGGCGTTGGATCCGTCGACCGTGAAGGCATTGGAGCCATTTCCATTGGCGTATCCGGAGTCTTCTCCGCCCTGTTGCCCGGCTATGCTCACAAGACCGGTGTCGCCGTCGTAGCTGGTATTCGGCGTGAGAGCAGCAAAGTCCGTGTATTTTCGTCCGTTGAGAGGCAACTCCTCAATCAACGACCGATCCAGCACCGTGCTGGCGGAGGATTCCTCCGGCCGCAGCAGCGCCGTCGTGCCGCTTACTTTAACGGTGTTCGCGCCGGTTCCCACCAGCAGCTTGATGTCCTGTGAAGTGGTGCTTCCGACCAGCACTCGCACCAGGACCTGGATATCGCGAAACCCTTTGAGACTTGCAGTGATGGAATAAGTGCCCGGCATGACCACGGGAAACCGGTAGAGTCCGGCATGATTGGTCTCGGCAGATTCCTGCACTCCGGTCGCGAGGTTCCGCACAACAACTGACGCGCCCGGCACCACCGCTCCGCTCTGGTCCGTGACCCGGCCGCCGAGCGAGCCCGTCAATACGACATTCTGGGCAGTCACGAATACGCAGCTCGCCAACACGACCAAAATGCTGCACACCGCCAGGCGATTGGCCAAGGGACGGATTCTCCCGCTTGGTCGAATGACAGATTCTCTTCGCATCTGGGCTCCTCCAGCAACGCAATGGCAAGCAGGAAAATATACAATTTTATACTAGCTTAAGCTGAGCGAAGACATCGTAGGCATTAGCCTTTCATTTCAGCGCCACAATCAGATTGACAAATGTGTCCGAAGTACTTGCCATCGCAGTCACCTGAAAGAGGACTTGTCAAGCACATTTCCGCGCCGACAACACAGACATCGATGGCAGGGTCCCCCCATTAAGTCGCGATGCGGCCGGACAGGGGAAGTTACCGCATCCGGCTCTCGGAAAAGAGGCGCGGTTTCCCGTGTTGCGTCCGGCCCCCTATGTCTGAATGCCGGGTGGAGCGATCCAGTTCCCGGGCGGGCCTTTCATCCCGTAATGGGCCGGTGCCTTTTCACGGCGCACTGAAACGCGAGAATTATTCCGCGGACACGATGGGATCTATATCACCCTTTCAGAGTTGATGTTAGACGTTGATCCTTCTGCGCGAGACGGATCTTCACCTGGATCGAGCCGGGCACCTTGTCTTCGGAAGCAACATAGAGATAGCCGCCACCGGACCCTGAGTACATTGCCCCGGCATAACGGGACTGGTAAGAAGCCAGCAAGCTGAGCAGGTCCACCTTGATGGCGGGATGTCGGACGGTATGGGGCAGGAGCGCCTCCCAGCACCGCATGCATTCATTCATCGACTTACCCAGTTCCCGTAAATTTTTGGTGACAATCGCATGGAAGCACACTTTTCCGGATTCGCCCAGCCGACGGACCCATTCGGCGCTCAAATGCTGCTCCCCGAGGGGGTTGTAGCCGTCCGGACGAGGAGCAACGGGTAGGACGTGCAAAACCTCCTCCAGCCAGATCATTACCTCCTCATCGTTGCAGGATTCGACATGGACCGGAAAGAGTCCTCCACGATGGTCATAGTCGTAGTCGAGCCGGTTGACGCCGGGCAAGATGAGTCCAGCCATGTCCTGCGAACCCGATGGTTGCGCCACTCCCTGGTTCTCGGCCTCGTACAGCTCCCGAATCAGCTGCATCGGGTCCCCATCCGGCAACGTGCCGTTCCATAGCCTGGCAGCGGCAGCTCGCGTACTGGTGGCCATCCCCGCCCTATCCATAAAAGGGAAGGAAGGCTCCAGCCCGACCACGACCATCGAACCGGGCGGCTGGGGATTGAGCTTGGACATGAATGGCTGATCAATCCAGCCGCCAGCCAGTGCCATTCGATAAGGAATCTCATTAATGGCTTGCGTATTATTGATTTCATTCATGGCATGAGTCTTTCCGGGTATTAGGCCGACTCCACAATCATGTTGGCGTACTGTATCGTGTCGCCCGTGCGGATCAGTCCGATAGCCTGCGGCACACGTTCCTTGAACCGCACGTGCGGCTCGAAAATGGTCTCAACATTCCCAATGCACCGTTCAAAGCTGCGCAGCGTTTTTGAGCTGTTTACTTGCCGAAATTCTTCCGCCATTACGATCTTTCCAATCGTGAAATTCGTTTGCACGGCTTTAAGAACATCCAGCACCCGAGGAACATCGTCCACCAAAGAGATGTCGATGGTCTCGATTTGGGGCCAGTACGGGAATCCTCGATCCGCGATCACCAGCGTGTTTGTGTGCCGAATCCGACTCAGTAGTGAATTGATGGCGGGATTAAGGATTCCGTGTTTCAGCATGAATCACCCTCCTGACCGTCAGATCGTTCCACATTCTTGACGCTGCCTGGTCTCGGCTTGAACTGTCGAACTTGCAGTCGACCACAGCATCGAACGCCGCTTGTGGAACGCAGATTGACTGAGCAACAACGCTATTTGCGACGAACTGTAGCGGTCCGCCGCCAGAAAGCTGCGCTTCTGCTCCGGCGTCGCGCGCTCAACGTCGAACATCCACAACCAACGGCGATAGGCCAGGTGCTCGGCCTCCGCGGGGCATACTCGCGCGTTCCACAGTGTGTGGTCTCGTTCCGGCAACTCCGGCGTCCAGAGGTCGGATGCGCTTACACCGACGACCCGCATCCACTCCAACAGCGGTTTGCCGCAGAAGGTGCCGCCCGCCGCTGCCGTCTGCTTGTAGTTGTCGTCAACGCCACAGCATCGTACCAGCCAGATGGATTTTCCCTTTCGATCAGAGCCCGCCGACACATCCAGGCACGCCCCTGGCGGCAGAGTAAGAGGCTCCAGCACGTCCAGCCCTACTGCCACATTGCCCCCTGGCAGAACGAGCGGAGCGCTTATACAGCAGCCTTCCACCCAAGCGTGATCTCCTGACACGCTCCCCTGGCCAATAACTTGGCTGCTGAGAACCAGCACAGACGTATCCGGAGGAGCAGATTGGTGGCCAGCCCGCAGAGCGATCCCGCTCGTAATAAGTTGCCGGGTTGTACCGAAATGAAGGAAGTCACAATCGCTGAGGACCTGCAGATGGACGTGAACACCACTCAAGGCCTCGAATAACTCCTTTAGGATCGCGGCGTCAAGTTTCGACCCGCTTGCCCGCACACCCTCGCTGTAGCTGTTGAACGTGGCCTCCGCCCCCAGCGCGCAGCAAATCTCACGGTATAGGTCGATGCCCTGGGTCATGAGAACATCCTGCATGCCGGCACGCCAACGAAGAGTCGGTCCGCCAGCGGCTGGCGTCAACTCAAAAAAGGCCCGCATCAACCTGATCGCGGTACTGGCATCCATGCTCATAACGCCAAGGTCCAATATCGATTGGCCAGCCTGGTTCACGGCCCCGGAGTTGATCTGCGCATCCACCGAGGGTTTCTGCAGATAGAGGCGAAGCAAACCTCCGCTGCCCGCACAGAACACACCATGGCGAGCCGCTTCTTCCGGCGAGGTGAACGATCCTAAAAGTGTCATGCCGGGAGCCGCGAGATCCAGATCTGAAACTTCGAACTGGAGGAGTGCGTCCCCGGAGGCAACTACAATTTGTCCTCCTCCCTGAGGGCCTTTCGGTAAAGCGAGAAGCGCTGGTATCAGCAAGTCGAAAAGCGTGACGGGAATTGGCGAGGTGCTTGAGGCAGGGACTGGAACAAAAATCTTGCCGCCGTGCGAGTATACGGGCAAGCGCCGCGAATCGCCGCCGGCGTGAACCATGAGAATGCGCAGGCGGCGCAGTACCGAGATCGCTTCTTCAAAATCGCCGATTCCACCCTGGGGCGCTTCGCGCTGCAAAACTTCCGCCAAACAATGCAGCGTGCTTCCCGCGCTGCCAATCCGCTTGTCGTCAATGTCCGCCACCACAAGGAAATGGCGGACCTGGGAAAGCTCGCCCGCTTCATGGCGCAGCCGAATCTGGTCTTCGTACGCCGCGGCTTGCCGCGCATTGGCGGCGGTCAGAATCAGATAATCCCATGGCTGTGTCATCTTGGCGGACGAGCCTGACATCGACGTGCGCGCTGCGTTTGTGACGCGGTGACGAATTCTCGGACAATGCCGGCCTGGCCGCTCTCGCGGGCCCGGTACTGGTCGTAAATCCAGGCGTACGTTTTCTCCAGCCCCTCTCGTAGAGGGATGCTTGGCTCCCAGTTAAGATATTTTTGAATCAGCGTATTGTCGCTGTTGCGGCCGTTGACTCCCCGGGGCGCCTCCAAATCGTACTTGCGATTCAGCTGGATGCCGGCAATGTCCTCGACCAGGTCAACCAGCCGGTTGATGCTGACAGCTTCGGCCGAGCCGAGATTTATCGGCTCTGGAATGTTGGAATTCATGATCTTCTGCACGCCTTCGAGACAGTCATCGATGTACATGAAGCTCCGCGTTTGATTTCCGCTGCCCCAGATTTCGATCTCAGGTTTGCCGCTCTCCTTGGCTTCGATGACTTTTCTGCAGATTGCCGCCGGCGCCTTCTCGCGCCCGCCAAACCAAGTGCCCCACGGACCGTAAACGTTATGAAAGCGCGCCACACGTGTGTACAAGCCGAAATCCTCGTGAAAATGCCGGCACATGCGCTCCGAGAAGAGTTTCTCCCAACCGTAACCATCTTCGGCCAATGCGGGGTACGCATCCTCTTCCCGCAGCAGGGGAGCCTCAAAAGACTTCTGCTTGTCGCCGTTGTAAACGCACGCCGAAGAAGAATAGAAATACCTGGCCACGCGGTATTTCACCGCTGCCTGCAACATGTGCGTATTGATGAGAACGGAAAGCATGCACAGGGCCTTGTTCTTCTCGATGAACCCCATGCCGCCCATGTTCGCCGCCAGGTTATAGATATCGCGGGCGTCCCGTACCGCCTTTTCGCAGTTCTCCTTGATATTCAGGTCCAAGGAGAGATTTTCGACGTCATCGAAACGCTGATACCAGTGGTCCAACGGTTTAATGTCGACCGCGCGAATGCGTTTGTAGTCCTGTTGGCGAAGCGAGGCAACCAGTGCTCCCGCTATGAAACCGCCCGCCCCGGTAACAACTACCAACTCCTCATGCATGTCATTTCTCCATAATCAATGCGACGCGGCTTCTTGGCATCGAGCTTGAGCGCTACAATTATCCTCCACAGAACTGAGCGCCCCTCTCAGCTTCTGGGGTTCGGGTCCATGCCGTGGTCTTAGCCGCGCTTGCTCAATCTTATTCGATACAGTAAACGATTGCTACCATGAAATTTTCGGCCCAGCCCCTATTTTTTCGTTCTTTCGCTGCCTGGGTCCAGTGACTCGGGACAGAGCCGGGACTGCCGCAAGGCGAGTCCCGAAACATTCACCGCCGTACTGTCATCCACTTTTTTCAGGACACCTTGTCTTTTGTGCCTGCCAGCAGCAGGTCGAACAAGTCATCGGCTGGCAAGGCACAAGCCGGGCAGCAGCGCACAGGGGCGCTGATTTCTCTATTCCGACGTAGTGCGGGTTGTTTCCGGAGGAAGGCGCGCCTTGTCGGTTCTAGCAGTGGAAGCGCGGACCACAAGCGATGGATCCAGTATGATGCGCCTCCTGCGGGGAGGTGTTTTCGCCGCAATGATGCTCAGAGCAAGGCGGGCAGATCTTTCCCCTATCTGCTGACTTTGCTGGTCAATGCTAGAGAGTGGGACACGCAGCGAGTCATCGTAGTGAAGATTGCCGCAGCCAATGATTGCAATGTCCCTGGGTACATTTAATCCTGCTTCTAGAGTTGTGTCGATAGCTCCCATTGCCATCGGGTCGTTATAACAAAATACGCCGTCGGGCGGAGGTTGGACGCTCAACAGGCGCCTCATGCCTTCCGCTCCTTGCTGGCGGCTCTGGACATCGGCCGTCCGCTCAGCGACAACGTATTCGGCATGAAACTGCATGCCGTGCTGCGCCAGAGATTTCTTGTACCCTTCAAAGCGTCGAATGCCAGGGCTAATTTCCGGGCCGCGAATGTGGGCGATGCGCTCACACCCCACTGCAATCAGATGGTCGGTTGCGAGGATGCCGGCAGCCTCGTCGTCGATGCCAACAAAGCTAGCCGGGAAACCCACAAACTCCCTGTCGATTAAGATATAGGGCGTGACTTGGTTCTCAACGCGGCGGGACGGCTCACCTGTCTTACGCGAAGAGGCGATGATCAGGGCATCGAGCTGCCGCCCCAATAAATGATCGATTTGTTGCTCTTCCAGTTCCGGGTCTTCTTCCGAAGACGAGATGATGAGCGAGTATCCCTTCTTTCTCAACACAGTTGAGAGCGCCTTCGCGACCTCGGCGAAGAAGGGGTGCAAAAGGTCAGGCACGACCAAGCCTATCAGGTAACTACGCCCGGTCACCAAGCTGCGTGCTGCCAGATTAGGACGGTAGTTCAGTTCCTTAACGCGCGCTAGCACTCGTTCCCGGGTTTCGTCCCCGATATCGTCGTGATGGCGCAAAACTTTGGAGATAGTCACCACGGACAGACCCAGATCCTTGGCGATGTCCTTCAATCGAACGGTCATACACTGAGTTTAATCATTAAAGTTAACGTCTGCAATGCCTTGTAATGGTGTGCGCATCAACGCGGTCCAGCCGGGGCTATTGCCGAAATGTCCGCGCTCTCGGATCGCCCTGGTGCAGGGCAGACCGTGCCTCTCCTGCCGATTTACAGGTGATCACCCGGTAAGTCGCCTCAGGGAGTCGCACCCCGAGGCGCTCGCAGAACTGTGCGTGAGCCTCTCGACTCATACAGCTCCCATCAGGGAGCCTTCGTTTCGGTTGGGTATCCCTTATTGTGATTGACAGTGCTCTTGTGGGTATGATAGTTATCCACCCTTAACGCTAACGCAAGCGATTACGTAGGCTCTATTGCTTACTAAGGGGCGAGACTCGAACGGATCGAGGCTTCTTTGGCGTAAGGAGAGAAGCACATGGCGCGGAGCCCAGAGGCAAGCAGTCAGGCAAACTACGACGCAGCGCTCTTCTGGTCCTTCGATTCATGCTGCCGTTTGCTGCTTCACTTTTCGCCCAGAACCGCAACACGGGCGAGATTCGGGGCACAGCTACCGATTCCAGTGGAGCCCCGAGTAACCGGTGCTAAAGTTGTCGTCACAGAGTTCGAGTATCTATGAATCAGGAAGTGTCGCGAAGAGATTTCTTTGGCTTGTCCTTGGGCGGAATAACACTGCTGGCGGGGGCTCTACAGCCTTCGGGAGCGATGGCCGCAGCCTCTCGCGAGAGTTCTGCGAACGGGGTTCAGGTTCGGCTGGCACGCTACGATGGTAACCAGCTCATCGACCAAGCTACGTGGCCTCTGGCGGGGAACGGGTCTGGTCCGCTCTCGCTCAAGTTCGCCGGCGCCGAATGGGTTTGCGATTACAAGGTGGCGCCGGTGCCGGACCGGCCGGACGCCATTGATTTGGTGTTGAATTTCAAGGTGGGTCAAGGATCGCCGAAGAATCACAGCGTTGGCCTTGTGCTCACCGTGGATCGCTGGTCAACCGACAACTATGTCTTGATTCCTGCCGCATTGTACAACGGCAACCGGTTTGAATCACGGCATCTGGACTATCCCCCGCTGCTGACCGATCCCAGAGACATCGGTCCGAATGTGCCGACGATTATCTCCGACGTGCCACGGCTCAACCTTGCTGCGGGTCCTTCGAAAGTTCAGCTCCTAAGTGGGGATATGTCCACACCTGCGATCGGATTTTATGCTCCCGATTCTAAGCAGGGCGTCTGGTTGCTCACGGATCAGAGTACGCGCTTGGGCGACACCGGACTGGGCATTGAAGAGAGTTCCAGCCGCGATCACGCTTCCATCACCCTGACCGCACCTCATGTCAGGGAGAAATACAAGTATCATCTGTGCACCACAAAACAGCCTTCGGATGACCGAGGGTCCGATTTTCAGCCTGGTGACGAAGTCCGCCTCCGTTGTCGAATCTATTCGTTTCCTTGTGCGAAGATTCAAGACCTGTTTGACCGCTTTGTCGAGATCCGCAAGGATTTGTCGGGCAGTGTCAAGCTTTATCACCAGTTACCATTTTCCGCCGCCTGGAAGATTCAAGAAGAGAAGTACCGCTACAACTGGGTGGATGACCCTGGCTACTATGCCGTGGGCATGCGGACGGACCGATATGAGGACTGGCAGCCGGGCTGGACGGGCGGACTCATGGCTACCTACCCGCTCTTGATTGAGGGGGATGACATCTCCCGCACGCGTGTTTTGAAGAATTTCGACTTTGTGTTTCCCGGCGGTACGGGGTCATCAGGTTATCTTCGCGGTGTCGAACATGAAGGGAAGTGGTACAGCGACGGATTTGAGAAGCCCCACGCAACGAAGTGGGTCATGACGCGCAAGAGCGCTGATTCGCTTTATTTCATGGTGAAGCAGTTCCTGCTCCTGGATGGGCAATCCGACGGCCCGAAGCCCTCGCCCGCGTGGATGGAAGGAACTCGCCGGTGTGCGGATGCGTTTGTGCGGACATGGACTAAGTTCCGGCAGTTCGGTCAGTTCGTGGACATCGATACCGGGGATGTAATCGTCGGCGGTTCCACCGCTGCTGGCATTGCTCCGGCTGGTTTGGCGCTCGCTTCGGGGTACTTCAAGGAAGCAGAGTACCTGCGCGTAGCGACCGCCGCCGCCGATTCCTACTACGAGCATTACGTAAGCCGAGGGCTATCTACAGGTGGGCCTGGCGAAGCCTGCCAGTGTCCGGACAGCGAATCCTCTTTCGGCTTGCTCGAATCGTTTGTGGTCTTATATGAGGTCTCGGGCGAGCAGAAGTGGCTGCGACGTGCCACCGAAATGGCGCATCAGTGCGCGACCTGGATGGTTTCCTATGATTTCGAATTTCCACCGCAGTCGCTTTTTGGCAGGCTGAACATGCATTCCGCCGGCGCCGTCTTTGCCAACGCCCAGAACAAGCATGGTGCTCCGGGGATTTGCACTCTTTCCGGAAACTCGCTTTTTAAGCTGTATCGGTACACCGGCCGTAAACTCTACCTGGAAATGATCCAGGAATTGGCCCACAACCTCACACAGTATCTTTCGCGTTCAGAGCGTCCTATCGGGAAGATGCCAGCGGGTTGGATCAATGAGCGCGTGCAGCTGAGCGACTGGCTCGAGCCCATTGGCGAGATTTTCTATCAGTCTACATGGCCTGAGGTCTCAAACATGTTGACCTACGTCGAGGTTCCCGGCCTGTATGTGCAACCGGATACCGGTTTTTTCTGCGCCATCGACCACATTGATGTTTCGCTTTGCGAGCAAAAGGGAAAAGAACTCATCCTGACGCTCACCAATCCCACTTCCTTTGATGCTTCCGTGAAAGTCATGTGTGAAGACTCCACGGAGGCAAAGCGGATTCTGGGGCAGAATTACCTGGTTGATTGTCCGCGAATCGATCTTCGGGCTGGGGCCAGCCGGACCGTAACCTTTCCCCTTAAAGCCAGGTCGTTGTGAGAATCTACATCACAGATCCTGCCTAGTGGGTTTCTTGGAAGTCGGGGTGGCGAGGGCACCGCAGGCGGGCCCGCAGTTCGGCTTCGCGGGATGGAGGCTCTCCCAAGCAGAGCGATAATTCAGTCACTGACCGCAAGTTCGAAAGGTTGTGGGTATGAAACTCGTCGCGCGCAGTAGGCGTGCCCCGCTTGTGGCGTTGGGGGCTCTCTTTTTATGGTGGAGTGCTGCCGCATGCGCGCAGAGCTGTACGGGAGTTCAGATCGCCGGCGGCACGAGCAATGCCAACATTCAGATAGCGCTTAACACCCACCCTGCGGGAACCACGTTCTGCTTCGCGAAAGGAACGTATCGCATCGCTACGCCTCTGCAACCGAAGGACAATCAGCGACTCATCGCGGTCCAGGCGCGGGCGGCAACCCTGAACGGAGCGAAAGTAATTTCCGCGTTTGTGAAGTCCGGCTCGAATTGGGTCGCGGCTGGGAATCTGCCGCAAACAGCCACGGCGGATAAGGAATGCATCGTCAAGGGCTGCACAATTGAGCAGGACGTTTACCTGGACAACCTCCCCTTAACCCGCGTACTCAGCCCGTCCGCTTTAGGGCTGGGAAAATTCTATGAACAGTTCGGCGCGAACGGGGGCCAGATCTACCTGCGCGATAACCCCACAGGTCACACGGTCGAACAGGCGTATGCACCAAACGTTATCCGCTCTGCCTCCAGCGGAGTTACGGTGCAAGGCTTTGTGGTAGAGAAAGTGGCGTCCTCCGCCCAGTTTGGCGCCATTGACGCCGAGTATTCCAGCGGGCCGGGATGGACCATTGAGAACAACGAAGTGCGTTACAGCCACGGGGTGGGGACCACATCTTTTCCGCACGCGTCCGGAACAGGCGGCTCCACGATCGCAGGCAACTATGTTCATCACAATGGGCAGGAAGGAATTGAGGGTTACGGTGACAACCTAACGGTGTCCAACAACGAGATCGCTTTCAACAACACTGCGGGTTTTAATCCCGAATGGGAATCGGGCGGCGCGAAGTTTGGCGGGGCTCCGGAAATCCAGAATCTACTGGTAAAGGGCAACAATGTCCACGACAATTACGGTCCCGGCTTGTGGTGCGATATTAACTGCTACAACGTAACCTTCGAGAGCAACACGGTCGCAAATAACAAATATAACGGCAGTGGGGTGGGGATCTTTTACGAGATCAGCGACCTGGCGGTTATCAAGAATAATACTTTAAGCAACAACGGTCCTGCCGCGGGGAATAACGGCTTCTATGCGGGCGCGGATATCATCATCTCGGCTTCACCGCATGTGACTGTGTATGGAAATACGCTCTCTTCCTCGGTGAACGGGATTGGTATGTTGCAGCAGGTACGAGACGACACCTGCTCGTTTCACGGCAACTCCACATACCCGGATGGAACTCAAGTTTGTCCCAACCTGGGGGCCAGCGGCCCATCTCATCAAGTACACGACACGTTAATTCACGACAACAATTCGACGGAGACTGCCGGTGATGGCCTCGGCGAAATTGCCGGACTAGATGACGACACCGGGGTTAACAGCTCCTTCAGCGGCAACAATCTGTATGTGCATAACACTTATCATCTCCCTGCTCTTGGCAACGCTTACTTCTCGTGGTCCAAGGTGAAGGCGGATCCGCCAAGGTGGCAGAGCGATGGGCAGGATCTGACCGGAACGTTTGTGTCCCCATAGTCCACTCATGTGGGGGCATGGATTCAGCAAACGAAGGATGCTTCCGCCGTCGCCAAGCAATTACGGGCGACATTTCTCCCGCCAGCGGAAGTTTCTCGCGTTCAAATTGGCGGGATGGACGTCGCGGGGCAAAAGCTGCACCAGGTCAACAAGCCCATGGAATCGTTTCGAATACGGAGGAAAAGAAATATGTTCTGGCTTCGAGTACTGAGGGGCTGCTTGTTAAATCTACTCGTGCTGGCGGCTGCGGCGAGCGGAGAAACTGTTCAGCAGCCAACACCATCCGATGGCGGGACCGTGATGTACGTTTCCACGGAAGGCAATGACGCCTGGTCGGGGAAACTGGCTCAGCCGAACGCCCAGCACTCGGACGGGCCCTTCGCCAGTCTTGCAGCCGCTCGGGACGCTATCCGGAAACTCAAGGCGCAGGGGCCTCTCACGTGGCCTGTGACCGTTTATGTGCGTGGCGGGACTTACACTCTCTCTGAACCGCTGGTGTTCACTGTCGCCGATTCTGGCACGGAGAAAACGCCGATCTCCTATACAGCCTATCGCGGGGAGACGCCGCTGTTGAGCGGAGGCAGACAGATTACAGGATGGAAAAAAATCGCTAAAGGAGAGCTGTGGCAAGCTGACGTGCCTGGCGCCAGGGAAGGAAGATGGTATCCGCACCAGCTCTTCGTGAACGGACAGCGGCGTCAGCGCGCGCGCACGCCTAATACTGGATTCTTCCGCATCGAGGGCAAGATGATGCAGGAAAAACCGGCGATGTTCAAGTTTCGTGACCATGAGATCAAGCCGGAATGGGCCGGTCAAGATGCGGAGATTGTCCTGCTCCAGGCATGGATGGTTCTGCGCAAGCATATCGCCGAGGTGAACATGAGTGCGAGAACGGTAAGCTTGTCAGGAGACAAAGCGCCCTACGTGGAGGAACAAGGCGCGCGCTACTGGATCGAGAACACTTTCGACGCACTCGATTCACCGGGGGAATGGTACCTGGATCGTCGATCGGGCAAGCTCTATTACTGGCCGATGCCCGGGGAGGACATGAAGCGAGCCGAAGTGATCGCCCCGATGCTGACCGAACTGGTGCGCTTTGCAGGAGGCACATGGGGCGACGCCCGCCCAGGCGGCATTGCGTTCGGGTTTAATCCCGTTCATGACATTCGCCTCCAGGGGTTCACGCTGAGCTACACAGATTGGTCGATGCCACCGGATGGTTACGTAGATGTTCAAGCAGGATTTACCCTTCCGGCAGCGCTGGAGGCCTCGGATGCTACTTCCATCGTGATTGAGGACTCTGTTTTCAAGCACCTCGGTCAGTTCGCTATTGAGTTGGGCAAGGCTTGCAGGGGGAATCGCATAGTGGGAAACGAAATGGCGGATCTTGGCGCTGGAGCAGTGAAGATTGGCGAGCCTAAGGACCCCAATAATACCGATGAAGCGACCAGCGGAAACATCGTCTCCGATAATCGTATCCACGATGTAGGTGCGGTTGACCCGGGAGCGGACGCGGTATGGGTTGGCCAGAGCAGCGGCAATACGATTGCCCATAACGAGATTTCCAACGTTTACCATAGCGGAATCGGCGTAGGCTGGACTTGGGGCTATCTGCCCACGGCCGCACATTCGAACGTCATCGAATTCAACCACATTCACGATGTCGGTCGCGGAGTCATGGCTGATTTGGGGTGTGTGTACTTGCTGGGCGTGCAGCCGGGAACTGTGGTGCGCAATAACTTTTGCCATGACGTGACCCGCCCGGATACTTCCTATGGCGGCTGGGGCATTTATACCGACGAGGGAAGCAGTGAGATTGTTATCGAAAACAACGTAGTCTTTCGCACCCAGGATGCAAGCTTTCACCAGCACTACGGCCAAAACAACGTCGTTCGCAATAACATCTTTGCTCTGGGCCAAGGCTCACAGCTTCGGCGGACCGACGAGGAAGCGGGCCACAGCTTCGACGTTGAGCACAACATTTTCGTGTGGGACAGCGGGACGCTGCTCGATCAGGAGTGGAAGGATAATAACTTCCTTTTTGACAATAATCTTTACTTCTACGCCGGAAGCGGAGGCAGTTCCGCGATTCGATTCGGCGACCTGAGTTTCGAGGAATGGCAGAAGAACGGCCAGGACGTCCACTCGATTGTTGCAGACCCACTCTTCGTCGACCTCCAGAAGGGCAACTTCTCCCTTCAACCCGAGTCACCCGCGCTGAAGGTCGGCTTCAAGCCTATCGATCTCAGCGAAGTCGGTCCGCGGGCCAAGTACCGAAGGCAGCCATGAGGGTTCAATCGGACGTTCCGGACTTGGATCGTCCACGGCGTTTCCCCCCGCCATCCTGACCCGCCCTCATTGTGGCGCTGATACTGAGGCGGACCTTCGGGATTGTCTGTTTTCCCAGGCAGTAATCAGTAATGTGCTGCCCAAAATCAGGACTCCACCAATGATCGCCAGTGAAGTTAGTTTCTCCTTTAGCCAGATGGCCGCGATCGGAATCCCAAAGAACGTAATCAAATAGTTCGACAGCGCGGCCTGAATCGCATCGAGCTGCTTGAGAGCCTTGAGAAAGAGAACCATTGACAGATAATTATGGAAGAACGTGAGCAGGGCCAGTCCAATCCATGTTCTAAGCAAGAAATGAGGAATGTTCGCGAACACTTTGGGTTCCTGGGCCATCGTCAACGGAGTCATAACAACAAACATCGCCAGGTAAGTGAAAAATAACATTTCTGTAGGCGAGTAGCGCTCCAATATCTTCTTACCGTAAGAGTTATAGAAGGCACTGCCCAGAGTACCTAAGAAAATCAGCACATTCCCGTACAGATAGCCCTTGCCAAAGTTAAGGGTTCGGAAATCGATATCGGAGCACATTATGACGCCGATGATTGCCAGGCCGAAACTGACCCACCGGATAGTTGTCATTGTTTCATGCAGGAAGAGAAACGCCAGAAACGCGGTGGACACCGGCAGGGTCAACATGAGCAAAGCGGCATTACTAGCGAGCGACATGCGGGTGCCCCAGGTGATAAGCACTTGTCCGGGAAACACGCCAACTACAGCGAGCAACAGGAAAATCAGAATGTCGCTGCTTCGCCTGTCGGTTTTCCTGACACCTTTCGCCTCCAACCTAATAAGCGGATAGAGCATTATCGTAGCCAGCGTCATTGGACCCCAGACAGTGAACAGGGAGCCAACCTGATCCTGAACCAATTTGATGCACGTAAACTGCAGTGCCCACATGAAATTGCAGCTGAATAGAAGTAACCAGGAGCGCATGGGGTTCCTCACCTCGACATTGCACTTAACTGTTTGTGGATTTGCTCCAATGTGGCTTCGATGTCTGCTATGGTGTGGGCGAAGGAAATGGAACATTGCTTTGCGGCAACCGGGAAGAAGTAAGTGCCACGCTTGATCAGCTTCTTGCGCAGCTCTTCATCAAAACCGAAATCGTGGTGGCCCGCCAGGTCGTGCCAATCTCTTGGGCAATGGTCCATGAAATAGATACAGAACGCAGAACCTTGCCTGGCTACTACTGCCTCACAACCCAAGGTACGGAGGATTTTCTCCAAACCTTCCTGCATTTTGCGTCCTAACGATTCCACATGGCGATAGACTTCCCCATCATTCATCAGCAGGCGCTCGATCGTGGCAATGGCGGCTGCGGTAGGAACAGGGTGCGCATTGTACGTACCGGCCAAAAGTACCCGTTTCGAAGGGTCGGGATGAACGAACCAATCCATCAACTTCTTCTTGCCTCCGAGTGCGGCGATAGGGTAGCCGTTAGCCATAGCCTTGCCAAAAACGACTAAATCAGGCGTCACGCCGGCAATCTTTGCATAGCCGCCGATCCCGTGGCGGAACCCAGTCTTCACCTCATCAATAATGAGGACAAAGCCCCACCGATCAGCTAATCGCCGCAGTCCTTGCAGATATCCAGTGGAAGGTTTGATAATTCCGATATTTTGCAGAATCGGCTCCGTGATGAGGGCCGCCGTGGGATATTTCTGGCAGACATACTCCACTGACTCAAGATCGTTGAAGTTAATAGGGTGAACAAGTTGTTGATGTTCGCGCGGGATTCCCGCACTAATCGGAATGTACGGGTATTCACCGGGAGAAAGTCTCGGCCCGATCACGTCAAGCGGCGTCATTAAATTACAGGAGACGTCGTCATGCCACCCGTTGTAGCCGCCCTGCATAACGACGATGTGATCCCTGCCCGTGACCGCGCGAGCTAAACGAATCGCCTGGTATGTAGCTTCGCTGCCAGTATTCAAGAACTGAACCGATTCTACGGCTGGTATATGCCGGCAGATGAGTTCCGCAAGATGCCCCTCCAACTCCGTCGTTCCAGAGCCGAAAAGGCTAGCCCCGTTCTGCAGCACGGAAATGACTGCGTCGGTGACGTAGGGATCGTTGTGCCCTAAGAAGTGAGGAGCAAACGCTGCATGATAATCAATGTACTGGTTTCCGTCCGCGTCCCAGATATGCGCGCCTTGACCTTTGACGAAGACGATCTCCGGTTGAACGGCCCGGTTCACTGAGACGACGCCGCCGGGTATGAAGCGCCGATTGTGATTTAGAATCTGGGCGGACTTTGCATAGGCACCGGAGCCGTCCGTGTCCACTCCGGCCTGGTGACAGAATTCATCCGGAGACGGACTGGGGGAAGTAACTTGGGTGTCGAGAACCTTGTCACTGTTGTGAAGAGGCATTATTAGGGCTCCTGGGCGAGCTTCTCCAGCGGAGGCAGGACATCCCCTTCGTGCGAGCTGTCCGAGAACTGCTGCAATCGCTGTTGGAGTCTTCGCCAATATTCGTATTCAGCATCCCATCTCCCCAGTGCCGAAGCGAGGCGGTAGGGAGAATACTCATCCATCCACTCCGCACGGTAAAGTGGGCGCAGTTCCGTAATAGCGTCCATCAGGTCTACGATGTGGGAGTGATCCTGGTAAACGACCTGGGACTCCCACTCGTTCCACCACTTGTCGGGATCTGGACGCGTGGCACCAATTCGTCCCCACAACTCTATAAGTTCTGGGGGCGTTTGAAACTTCTGCCCTGCATAGTCGAGCAATCGGGCCCCGACTAAAAGGCTGTTTAACGTCGTGGGATCAGCCCCTGAGGCTAAAGCATGGTAGAGATGAGTCTCAGCCTCTTCAGCCAGTAGACGGGTCTGCCGCAAATTTCCTTGATTTGGCACCAGGCCCTTGAGGTAGGTTGGGAAAAAAGGATCCTCCCACAAGGCAGATTGCGTGGCCTGCCCCAGGACTTTTTGCAATTCGGTTTCAGACTGAGAAAGCTTTTCGAGTGCCGTGGCAACATCCCTGGAAATACCTGCCGGGTACATGATCCGCGCATAATTCGAGAAAAAATGTGGCCGATCTATAAGCGTGGATTGCCACGCCGCAGCGGCTCCATAAGCCATCCCCGGCAGCGACATGCGTAGCAAGATCTGGCCATCGTCCGCCCAGATGGAGTTGATGACGCCGAGCGCGTTCGACTTTCGCCCAGCTGCGATGAAGGTATCGATATTCTCAAAACTTGTGTCAAAGTCGGGGGCAATCTGGGACCAACTGGTCACACCCGGTTGCACAAAATGTGGCACTCCCTTTGCCACCAGAGGCCCCAGCCAATGTTTGTACTCCTTGTCATCAGAATCAGCCGTGTAATACCAGGCGACCGCGATGAGGCCGGGCGGCAGGTCCGCAACGATCTCCGGATACCTGACCATGATGTCGGCCCAAGCCATCACCTGCTTGCCGTGTTGCTGAAAAAGCCGGGTGACATCGGTGAGCTGCTTAACAAACAATCGGGTTGCCGAAGCGGACGCACCCTGTTGCTTGACGGCCATCTCGATTTGGAAAGTCTCGTCGAACCCGATACAGACGAATGGACTCGGAAATAGATCGGCCAACTGGCCAATCCAATTACTCAACAAAGCGATTACGCCGGGGTCGCTCGGGTTAAACTCGACTCCGTGCGGCAGGTCTGAGAGTTGGGAGTATTCTTCCACTCGAAAGAGGTCGTGTAGGTGGGCATAGAGTTCCAGATTGGGGATGACGTCAATGTGACGCTCACGGCCGTAAGCGATGATCCTCCGCACTTCATCCTTGGAGAGACGGCCTTCGGGATTGAGTAGCGGATATCCTTCCAATTCAATACTGGCTTCACTATAAAGGTAATACTGGTTAGCCTTCCAACGGGCAAGGAAGTCCAGTTGCCGCTTGATCTCAGCCTCGGTAGGCAGAGGTCCGTGACTCATGTCCACCATGGTTCCCCGGTACGCCAGCGATGGCCAGTCATGAATTTCCACTTCCGGGAGCACCGCATCAGCCGCATCTCCTTCGATCAACTGGCACAGAGTTTGTGCTCCGTAGAACAAGCCGGCCGATGACACCGCTTGGACTTCAGTTCTATCGGGAGTGACCTTCACACTGTAGGCTTCGCGAGACGTCGGTCCGGGATGTTCCCCGGGAAGCGGTAACGCAGCGACCTCTCCAGTCCGTTTAAGCACAATCGGCGTGCTCCCTGTCTCGCCCTGAGAAACACGAACAGGTTCCTTTGCCGCATCGGAAAGGCAGCTCGACAACTGCTCCGCAGCGAAGCGATCCTCAACGGTAGGATCCGCTGTTAACCGGATACCGAGCCCTCGTATTCGAACTCGATGCGGGCCATAGCGTATCTGCTGAGGTTGAGGCAGGAGCACATTATGTCCGTCGCTTGCCCATGCGGGGTTAAGGAAAAGGCACGCCAACACCACGGTACAAACTGACCACACAAAAGCTCGCGGTCCTAAGTCGGCACATACCTTGTGCTGTTTGGTTAGAACTCTGACAGCCATGAAATTTAGGTACCTCGCTTCACCTGGATCAGGACGACTCCATGCTGCGGAACAACCGCGCTGTAGGTCTCTGGGAATGCCCCCAGATCTTTCTTTGCCCAGAGATCCCGCACAACTGCCGAGTTGCCAAGACCAACGTCACGAAAGTTCACGCTCACCGGCATTGCTCCCCATCCGCGATTAAATAGGCCCACCACAATGCTTCCATCTTTGAGAGGCTTCATCCAAACCTCTAAGGGCCCTTCTTGCCTGATCCGGCGCCCCTGGATTCCGAGCGGATCTTGGTCGACCGCGATGATCTCCGGGTTTGTGAGAATAGCCCGCGTCTCATCATCCATGGTGGCTAGATTGTTACCGGTAATAAGCGGAGCGGCCAGGATGCACCACAAACTCATGTGTGTCCGATACTCGTCGGTTGTCATCCCTCCGTTACCCACTTCAAGCATATCCGGATCGTTCCAATGCCCTGGGCCGGCGAACTGCTCAAGACCGTTCTGCCCGAATCCAAGTTCCGCCATGGTGTAATAGTCGTCGCGAATATCGTCATCTGTGCGCCACAGATTGCCGCCCACGGACGCACCCCACTGCCAGCCTTTTTGCATTCCGTATTGGCAAAGGGCAAAAACTATAGGCCGGCCGGTTCGCTTGAGCGCATCACCCATTTTCTTGTACGCAGCAATTTGATCGCCCATTCCGTCATAGCTGCACAAGTCATACTTCAAATAGTCCATTCCCCAGTCGGCGTAAGTTTGGGCATCCTGCTCCTCGTGACCATAACTTCCCGTATAACCCTCGCAGGTCTTGGGGCCAGGCGAAGAATAGATTCCTATCTTTAAGCCTTTGCTGTGGACATAGTTGGCCAGCGCTTTCATGTCAGAAAACTTTGCGTTGGGACGAATGTATCCTGCAGCATCCCGAGTTCCTTGCCAGCAATCGTCGATGAGGATGTATACATATCCAACGGACTTCATTCCGCTGGTAACGATGGCATCGGCCTGAGCCCGCACCACGGCGTCGCTCACTTCGCATGCAAAATGATTCCAGCTGTTCCATCCCATAGGCGGTGTGCGGGCCAGCATGGAATCCTGTACCCGGGCAATCCCGTTCCACGGCGACAGGATGAGAGCGCTCAGCAGGACAAAAGAACCGTAAGAGATAATTTTCATTCTCATTTCTCGTTCGAAGACAGAAGTTGTCTGGACTCGGTTCGTATTGCTACCGCAGTCACAGGGTAGTGGTAGACCTCTCTAAGCTTTAAGAAAAATCTTCCGTTTGTACATCCAGAACAGGATGCACCATTCAACCGCAAGAACCACGACCTGTTGGAAGAGCATTTCGGAGGTCGGCAAGAACCGCGCGACCTCCCGAGTGAAAACGTCGACGATTGCATCAAGGTGAATCAGGCTGGTGAAGATGTAAATGAAAATGGCATTCATCCCGATGACGGTCAAAGGAAAGGCCCATTTCCGATACCCGCGGATGTCAATAACCCAATAGAAAAACAGCAGCATGAGACACGCACAACCAGCAGACATGAGACCGTACGAAGCAGTCCACATCTTCATGACCACCGGCACAACAAAGCTTGTTCCATAACCAATCGCCAGGCACCCAAGTCCTATACCGCCGATGAACTTGGCCTTGCTTTTCTTCGACCGTGCGCTCATGAATAGCTCGCCAATGAGCAAGCCGAGCAGCGTGGTGGAGATGGTGGGAATCGTGCTGAGCACCGTCCCCCAGCCCTCGTCTGCATAAGGCCAGCGGTCCCAGTGAGCTTGGCCGAGCCAAGCAATATCTACCCAGTGAACCAGGTTGTGATTGAACCCATAGCTGCCCGCCGCTATGCCGGGAGCCCGGATGAATGCTAGGACGAGCGCATAGGCAGCTAGGATTCCGGCGCCAAGCCCCGCCTGGAATCTCCAAGATTTGTGGGCTACCAAAACAGCCACGAAGTAGGCAATCGCTATGGGCTGCAAGGCGCTGCTCAATTCGATCAAGTAAGGGGAACCAAGCAATACCGATTCGCGCACCGAGCCCAGCAAGAAAAGCACGAGCGCGCGCTTTGCGGCGTGGGCCAATTGTTGTTGACGAGTTTGTGTAAGGGAGCGCTTGGCAAACGAGAGGGGTACCGAGACTCCGACCATCAGCATGAAGGAAGGCCAAATACAGTCGTAAAAGCGCAGTCCCTGCCAAGGACTGTGGTTTAGCTCGTAAACGACAGCGTCGATGACTCGATTGTGCCCCAGGGCCGCCAAGCCTGCCATTAACCCGTCGCCGCCGATAATCCAAAGCATCACGAAACCACGGAAGGCGTCGAGCGAACCTAACCGCTCAAAGGCTGCAGGGACAGGCATACGCTGAGTCTCCGGCCCCACGGCTGGAGAGCTTCTGGCATCTATGGCGGGAAGAGAAGGGAGGTTTGCCATTTCATTCTCCAGTCAGGGCGCGCAATGGGTGGCGGCTATCTGACTTCCCAATTCCTCACGAACCGATTCCAACAAGCCTGCGTCTCTGGTCCAGTGGGTCCAGTCAGGCCCGACCCTTTCGGCCTCGGCCAATGCAAATGCAGCCTGGCCGCAATTCTTGAGCAACTGCACATATTCGTAATCCTCAACCCCATCCCGCAAATATTTGAGCCGCATAGACGGAGCCACACCCTTGAGACCCGCAGGCCCGCCTGGATAGACCAGCACGCCTTCTCCGGGGTAATCCGGGTTCTGCCCGCCTTGTGGGTTTTTCCACGGGTCTGCAGACCAGTCGTCTACGCTCCAATAGAGGAGTCCGGTTAATCCCAGGCTCTGGCTGATAAAACCTGCCTGGATGCGATAGTTGATGGGCAGGAAATCCAGTTCCCACTTCGGAGAGTAAGAGTCTTGCACCAGGTCGTTATACGACCATGCTTTATCCCCCTTTTGCAGGACGTAGGTCACTCGGGGAGGTGAAAAGGACTGAGCGTCGTTATAGGCGAGCGGGAGCATCGTCCAGATATCGACGGCGGATCGACCGGTCCCCAAGCCGTCATTGTAGAGTTGGGGCACCGGTTCCTGAGTTACCAGGTTATCGACGCCGGCTCGATGCAAGTTCTGTGCCCAGGCGATCACCGAACGGTAAAACGCCGGGCTCGTGCAGCTACTCTCCGGGTCGGCGGTTTCGTCATACAGGTACAGATCAGGCTGTTGGGTCGCCTTGGCGCTTTCTATCTCTGTGAGGGAAGGACGCTCGGACAGATCGCACTGGCCATAGGAAACTCCACTCCAGAAACCAAGGTCCGTGGCATTCAGCCCATAGCGGTTAATGAACATCTCTTCATTCGCCGGATCCACGCTGTCCGGCATTATCCTGTTTCTGAGGAGCTCTTCGTTAACACCCTGCACTGTTGTCCCAGCGCCGTTGAAACTTGACTTGAGGGATGGTTCGAGCGGCAGAGTAAATCCCCACACCTCCATACAAATGTGGCCTATGAAAACGCCCTGATCGCTGGTTACGGTATAGGTGCCCCGGTAATGGCCCGCCGTCGTGCCCCGCGGCACAAAGACATCGACCCAGAAGACTGCGTTGTGACCGGCAGAGAGGTCGAGTGGAACTGCTCTGAATTCGGCTTCCACCGGCGGCTTACCTGTAGCGGGATCAAGTAACGGAATGAGCGGATCAGGAAAGGTCCGAACCTGGGTGATCGAAAGATTAGGCGGGCCGTTGTATGTGGGGCTGTGTTGCTTGACTGTTATGTACCATTCCCGATAAAGGATCAGGTTTGTGCGAGAAAGTACTGCGCCTCGCGGGCCCACCAAGTTGGAAACCGAAAAGTTGACGTTAGTGAGTCCGCCGCTAGGCGCCTGAATCGCAACTTGAAACGGTTTGTATTCCCCTCGGGCCGCACGGATCGCTACGATGGTTTCGACACCCGGAGCATCGGTCGGCCCCACCCGGTGCAAAGAGCTTGGAACGACCCAGACGATCGGTTGCGCACCAAGAGCGCTACAACAAGCCGGAGCGATCCAAACCATAGTGAGGAGACGGAGAACGCGAAGGCCAGTCATACGCTCTTCTTATTTTCGGAATTTGCGGGCCAGAGCTTTGTGAGCTATGGCCCTCTCGACTTCCCCAGAAGTGCTTTTTCCCACTGGACTACTCAGCGCTTATCGCCAGCTTCCTCGAACCGGAGTGTTGCTCGCCCCTAGTTCCGTCCTCAGCGCGGCTCCTTTCCGGTGACGATCGTAACGAGAGGCATAACGAGAACTTGTCGCGGACGCTCTTCTTGGACACCCTAATCCTTACGGTCGAACCTTGATGACCCTTTCGCTGAAGGAATCGGCGACGTAGAGATCACCCGAAGCGTCCAAGGCTACGCCTATCGGAACATCCAAGCCGCGCCTGACTGTAGTCAGTGTTCCGTCAGAAGTTATCTCGGCCAGCGAGTTGGTACCGGTGTCCGTGACGTAAAGGTCGCCCGCAGGATCGACAGCCACGTACATCGGAGCAACCAGCCCGTTGCCTAGCGTCGTTTGAGTTCCGTCAGGCGCTATCTCGAATACTGCCGCGCTGTAGGTGTCCGCAACGTACACGTTACCGGCTGCGTCGACGGCGACTCCTACGGGAGTATTGTATCCACCGCCCAAACTGGTTTGAGTACCATCGGGCGTAATCTGGGCCACGAAATCGTTCCAAGGGTCTGCGGCATACACGTTACCTGCCGCGTCCACGGCTACGCTCATCGGCATGTAAAACCCACTGCCCACGGTTACCTGCACTCCGTCAGGCGTGACTTTGTAGATGACTCCGGCTTGGCTGTCGGCCACATACACGTTTCCGGCCCCGTCTACAGCGACGGCTTGCGGAACCATGAATCCGCTACCCACGATGGACCGCTTCCCCTCTGGCGTCACCTTGAATACTTGCTGCAGGGCACTGTCAGTAACATACAGGTCTCCCGACGCGTCGACGGCGACCCCCTGGGGACTAACGAACTTGTCAGCGGCTACGTTGCACTGCGGGGTAACAACGCCCAAGGCCGCACCGGCAGAAGCGTCACTACCAACTGGAGTGTTCGCCGGCTTCGCTCCGGACCGAGCTGCAAACGCCCTTTCATTGGCTGCGCGAATCCAAGGCGGCATTGTAGGTTGCGCCGAGGTCTCATTGTTTGATTGAGCGCCGTTGGGTGGTGCCTGCGACTGCGCCGCACCGGCGAACACCGCGCACGCTATTGTTAAGAACAGCAGGCTCCGACAAATCTGCCGGAACCGTGCCGAACCTGAGGACAACCCAAAAGATCGCTTCATTGGAACCTCCTTGGTTCTCCTACTCGGAATTCAACAAATTGCGGAGACAGCCAGTCAACCGCGTGATCAAGAGGTCAAACCTACCTGAAATGCGTTCACGGTCACACCATCATGTCATTTTCGTGCGCCGTCCGATTTAAACAGGTCGCTCAGATCCTGTGTCTTAGGGTCGGCGGCGCCCCCTAGCAGAGGCGTGACGTTAAAGATCTCCTCGATTGTCTTCAGGGTTGAGCTGTGGTCATAGTGAATTCTGTTGGTGTAAGCCCTCTTGCCCCCTCCTTTGGCAAGTGGTGAGAGCAGAAAAACGAAAATCGGTCCGTCGCTGAACTGGTCGGTATCTTCTGCTTCATCCCAGATTACGAACAGAGCGCCACCTTCCTTGTACGCATTCGAGGCCTGAATGACACGCAGATTTTTTTTCAGCCATTGATCCGAGCGTAGCGTGTTGCTCCCAGGCTCACTCGGATCGCACGAAGCTATCCCCTCATGTCCCTGATGGCACAGATTTGGAATGATCAGATTGTATTGTGCTGTCGTATGGGCGGTCAGATCCTTAGCGAGATGGCTAAAGGGTACGACGTGCGCCAGACATTCAGGTGACTCAGGATTCAATCCGTCATTCACGTCATTGAAATAGACAGGAGCTAAGTGATTTACGTCCACATAAGAGAAATCAAGCGGGCACACGTGAAATTCAGAACTACCATAATCATGTTCAGCGTACGCCTTCCAGGAAATACCTGCGTCTTGTAGAAGTCTTACCAAATGCATCGTGTGGGGCGTAATTCCAGGCACCTGGCCGGGCTGAGTATCACCGAGCTGGCCGAAGTTGGTCCCGGCTTCCAGCCACAAGTAGTTCGGCTGGCTGGGATGATTTCCCGGCGGATTGAAATATTGCAGCGGCTGAGCCGCTATTTTCTTCAGCGTGCCGTTGATGTACGGAGCGAGCGGATTGTGGTCGATGTCCGGGTCATTGAAGGACGCACCGGCGTCGTTCCCCTCCCGGTTGTGATTCTCCATCATGACCACAAAAACGGTCTTCACCTTGCTCATTTGTGAATGCGCAAGCCCTACCGTCACGATAAGCGAAAACAGCAAAGTCAAAACCCCTCGCAGATGTTTCATAGAACCTCTTTTCTGCCTATGAGCAGGCAATCACCACAAGTGTTGTTCTACCCTGTTGTCGAAGCAGTGGGCGAGCCCGTGTCTCATATATTAGGGGTAGCCTCTTGTGTCAACGACTTTCTGCGACCGACACGATTTGGTGTTCATTATGCTGGACAACTGGCCACCCTATGCAGCGACAGCATGGTCATGCGAAACGCTACAAGCTTTCCGCCAAGTTTCACGGCCCCATCCATAAGTCTTTCTCTAACTATGGCCTAAGCCCTCGCATCATTTGACTGGAAGTGCTTAGAACCAGATCCCTTGCCTGGCTCCGGTTAAGAGAATCCTTGGACTCCCCGCGAGGCAAGGGATGCTCAATGTCCTGCCTCAAATCACCAGTAGAACTTCAGCACGAACGTCATGTTCCGCGGGTCGGTCTGGACACCGGTAATTTTCCCGAACGTGCATCCTGCTTGTTGCACCAGGTCCTGTTCGCCTCCCGGGCCGGGCGGTAAACAAAATGTTGTATTGGGAAGCGCTAAATTTTGATGGTTAAGAGCATTGAACACTTGCCACTGGAATTCGACGTACTTGCTCTCTGCAAGGTGGAAATCTTTCATCAAGGTTGAATCAAGGTTCCAGAATCCGGGACCACGAATGGCATCGGTCCGCGGCTTCATATTTCCGAAAGTCCACGCCCGAGGGTCGGTTGGATCATAGTTCGCCCAGAAATTTGGGTCGTTTCCGAACGCGGGCTCGAAGGCAGCGGGATTGATCCAATCCGCAATCTTTTCGGCTTTGGTGCGATGCCCGCTGAAATTGGGGTCGCCGATCATGTTGCACCGGCCTCCCGACTCCTCATAAGAAGTACCTGGGGTGCTTAGTTGTTGGAGGGTGCTGGAGGGGCATGAAATGGGCAGTGGCAGGCCCTTTTGGGCGTTGAAATTCCCACTTAATTTCCAGCCTCCGAAAATGCCGCCTAATATTCCCCGTCGGTTCAGAAAGGCTTTGCCGGTGCCTACAGGGAGGTCGTAAGTAGCGGCGACATTAAATTGTTGGGGTATATCGTCGACCGCGATGGCGCGATCAACATTCCGGTTGTCCGGATCCTGAAATGTCCACGGACCACCGTAAGCGCTCTCCAATTGGCCGCCTCGGCCGCCGATAATTCCTGTCCGAGTGTAATGAATCGGATCTACTGCTTCGACGCCTGCTCCACCCACGGACCAATTATCCAGCTGCTTGGAGAGTGTATAAGCAACGATGAAGTCCAGGCCATGGGAAGCCCGCTTTTGGACCCTCAAGTTCATTCCGTTATAAGTAGTCCCACCATCGAACGTGCCGTTGGTCGGAATCGTAGGGAAGAACGGGTAAGGCAGCAGGAGAGTTGTCAGCGGCAGTTGCGCGGCCGGAGCTCCGGTCAATGGATCTGCATTGAGTAAACCTAGCTGTGTGGCGGTCTGGCCGGAATAGAACTGCGTAATAGGGTAATTATTGAAAAGTTGGGTTTGGTATTGGAGCTTGTTCTGAGTTGAGACATAGTTGAGCAAGTAGTCATTTGGTCCGCTGCCCGACAGGTGGGTTCCATGAGTGCCCACATAAGCCAGAGAGACCGCCATGCTGCCAGGAAACTCATGTTGAAGCTCCAGTGTGTAACTTTGCACCATGGGATCACGAGTCGGTTTGACAAATGCGTAAGTGCCGCCCAGGAAGTTTTCGCGAGTCTGCGCTGGGAAGGACCCCGTGATGGACGGGAACAAAAGATCTGTCTTGTTAGTACTGGTGTCGCTCAAGGGAAACGCCACACAGGGCCCTGCAAATGCAGCGCACTGCGGGTAAAAGCTCTTGTTCCAGCTCCCACCCAGCGACCAGCCGGATCCGTTGGCAGCTGACTGACCGGGTGCATTGAAATTTTCAATTGCGTCGGTATAGAAAATATCATAGCCGCCTCGGATGACCGTTTTGCGGAGAGCGGACGGCGCCCAGGAAAAGTTGAAGCGAGGCGCTATGCTGTTGTGGTTGGCCGGAAAGATGTCACCATTAGGAAATCCAGGGCTCCCTTCATAAGCGTTTTCTCCCTTCAGTTCGGTCAAAGGATTCAGGCAAGTAAAGCAGAAGTTTCCCATCGGGTAATAACGAGTTCTGAAATAGCCATTGAGATCGTAGCGCAAGCCCAGATTCAAGGTGAGATTGGGCTTAACGTGGAAGTCATCTTGTACAAAGAAGCCCCACGAGCGCCAGCGTATATAGGGCGGTTCCAAGCGGCCGGCGAACGTGCTGCCGTCAGCGGGAACGGCTCCCAACATGAATTGCGCGAAACTATTGCCCCCGAGGCCAGAAAGCCAGTTCTGCGTCAATGAACCGGAGAAATCCAAGGTGGTGGGAAAGCCACTCTCATAGCTTGCATGTTCCAAGCGGTAAAGAAAGCCCATCTTCAGCGTATGCTTGCCAATGATCCTGGTCACGTTATCGATAAACGTGTAAGCTTCCGATCCCGTCGCAATGTTGACCCAAGGCGTGGGACCGAAAGTAAGATACCCGCCTCCAGGCGTACTAGGGAGAGCAATGTTAGGGGTTGGGAAATAAGGGTTGGTAGGTAAAAGGTTCGGTGCCAGCTGCTGCTCTACCTGGGACTGAGATGTAATGCTATCGGGGTAAGGATGCGCGAGGGTAGAGAGGAATTGGCGGCTGAAGCTGACGCGAAAGTCGTTGATGAGCTTAGGGCTGAAAGTGTAGGTGTGACCGAGCGTAATAATTTGGCTGCGAATGCCGAAATTGTAAGGCGATCCAAAGCCAATGCTGTCCTGAGGGAAGGTAGGGCCAGTCCAAGGCACTTGATAATTGCGGTACTGGCTGGGACTGAACAACCACTCAGCAAAGTACTTACCTTTGCCGGTTTGATGGTCAATTTTAATCGAAAGATTGATCGGATCCTGGCTGCTTCCCATCCTGCCTTCGAAGTTGTTGCATATACTGTAGGTGCCACTCGCGGCCAAGGGACAGCCACCCAACGTGTCGATATGGTTGGGCAGGGGAAACGAATTGATGAAGAACATCGCGGTGGGGTCCAAGCGATTGGCCGGTAGGCTTGTCGCCATGCTGCCGTCGGCGTTGAGAAATGGTTGACGCGCAAACAGGCCGTTCGAGTCTGGACCGACAGTTGTGTAGGGATCGTAGATACCGTTGGAAACGACATTTGGGTCCTCGCTGAAGTCCCCCTGGCGCATCAGCGGTGTCGGAACGGTGAAAGCGTTGTTGCTGCTCTGGCGAAGAATCGTGGCGTCAAGAGAAAAGAAGAAAAAAGTCTTGTTCTTGCCGTCGTAAACGTGAGGGATAATGACTGGGCCCGCTAACGTTCCCCCAAAATTGTTGAACTGCACGAGGCTTTTGCCGAAGCCGCCCTTCCCGTCAAAAGGGTTGATGGCGTTGGTCGCGCTGTTACGAAGATATTCGTAAATATCTCCGTGGAAAGCATTGGTTCCCGACTTCAGGACCACGCTGAAGACCCCGCCTCCGGTGTGTGAGTATTCGGCCGAGAACGCATTGGTGATGACCTGAAAGTCCGACACGGAGTCAGGAGAGGGATTGACCACTATGTTTTCCCCAAAGCTGGACACGTTAAGATTGCCATCGAGATACCAGGCATTGGCTCCACTCTGCCCGCCGTTTACGGCAATCGCCGAGCCCATCAGGTGGGTCGGATCCGGGAAGGTGCCGTACGAACTGTCAAAGCCAAAATTACTTCCTGGAGGACCACCCACATTGTTAACGCCCGGAAGCAAGAAGGTTAATTGCTGTAAATCCCGCCCCGCCAAAGGAACATTCTGGATGATGTCGGTTTGTAAAGTGCTGCTGAAGTTGCTTGCGTCAGTCTCCAACATCGGCAGTTCAGCTTTGACTTCCACTTTTTCGTTGATCGACCCGAGCTTCAACTTGGCGTCAACCCGGATCACTTGCGCAGCCGGTACCTCGATAGCTGTGATGTCGAGGGAAGTGAACCCGTTTGCTGCGAAATGCGCACGGTAGGTGCCTGGCACCAAAGCTTCCGCTCGGTAGTAACCGGCATTGTTCGTTTTGGTGTTTGTCACCACGTTTGTGGCGAGGCCAGTAATGGTGACCGTCACGCCGGACATTGCCGCCCCTTGCGGATCAGTCACGGTGCCCTCGATTACGCCTCGATTTAATTGCGCTGAAAGAACCGTTGTGAAAGCCAGGAGCAACCCGAACTGCATGGAGAGGAAAGACAAACGCCGGAGAGCCATACCAACCTCTGCTGATTCCAGTCTAGGATCCACGCCCGTCTGTGCGAGCCGTGGCTTCGGACACGCAGCCGATCTTACAAGCACAAAGAACTAGTCTCCCTAGTCCTGAGTTGTCAACCGATTTCGCCTTGGCCGCGTTTTTTTCGTCCAATCGGCTGAACGGAAAAGGGCAACTTCCGTGATAACGATGAATCAGGATCTTCGCGGACACCCACACGTTTATCCTCATTTCACAAAGCTCCACTTCAATTGACCGGTCAATCGCATTCTGGTAACGTTTGGCAGTCTGTCCAACTGATTGGACGCATTTCCACCGGTGTTACCGTTGAGGTCTACGATGGCCCAGCTCAAGGAATATTCGGTGCCAGCGATCGAGCGGGCACTTTCCGTACTTCAATGTCTCGGCGACTCAAAACGCGGTTTCTCTATTTCCGAAATTGGTCGACGCCTGAAGATCCCGAAAAGCTCAGCTCATCTGATCCTAACCACCTTGGGACGGAGGGGGTTCCTGCAGAGGAACACGCAAACTGGTAGATACCATCTCGGTTTGCAGCTCGTGAGCCTGAGCAGGAGCGCCCTGGAGAACCTCGACCTGCGTGAAGAAGCCAAACCTTTTTTGCGCTCGCTGATGCAAGAAAGTGGGTTCACCGTACACATGGCCGTGCTGGAACGCGATGAAGCGGTCATCATTGAAAAAGTTGAGGCGCCGGGATTGGTCAGGCTGGCTTCCTGGATCGGCCGCCGCCTCGACGTCAACTGCACGGGAGTTGGCAAGGTACTCCTCGCCTTCCTCCCCGAGGACGAACTGGATCATCTTCTCAGGACCAAAGAATTTGCCCGGCACAATAGTCGCACGATCATTTCAAAACACGCTTTGAGACGAGAACTGAAGCGGGTTAAGCAGTTAGGCTACGCTCTTGACAATGAAGAGGATGAACCCGGAGTGCGCTGCATTGGAGCTCCCGTGTTCGACGAGAATGGGAAGGCGGTGGCCGCAATCAGCGTAGCAGGGACCACAAGCCAGATTGGGATCGATCGGGTTCCGAATCTGGCACGCCAGGTAAAGCGAGCTGCCCGAGGAGTTTCGTCACGTCTGGGTTATGTGCCGCAAGAGTCTGGCGTTCCTTAGCAGGCAGCTCGAACGTTTTGACGATTTTGCGCATTCCTGATTGTGTAAAAGCAGGTTAGTACCGGGTCGGTGATCAATTTCGTGAAGTCCAACCTGTTGGGCAATCTCTCAGCTGCACTCGGCTTTAGGGAGCTAACCTCATGTCTATTGGTTCACACCGCTTGCCAAGAAGCCCCCATCAACAACAAGAACCTGCCCTGTGACGAATGAAGCTGCATCGGAAGCGAGATAAGTGGCTGCGCCGATCAACTCTTCCGTCTGGCCAAAACGGCCCATCGGCGTGCGCATGAGCAATTCCTTGCCGCGTGCAGTGTTGTCGAGAAGGTTCGCGTTGAGACTGGTACGAAACACACCGGGAGCGATGGCGTTGACGAGCACACCCCTTTTTGACCATTCGACCGCAAGCGAACGCGTCAGCGAAGCCACGCCGGCCTTGCTGGCAGCGTAGGCGGCGACCTCGCTGAGCGCCACGAAAGTATTGAGCGAGGCGATGTTGATGATGCGTCCATAGCCGCGCTCAAGCATGTGTTTTCCAAAAATCTGACACGCGCGAAAAGTACCGGTGAGGTTGGTGTCGATGATGTCCCGCCACTCTTCTTCCGGCATGTCGAGCGTGGGGATACGCTTGATTTTTGCGGCGCAGTTGACGAGGATGTCGATCTTAGCAAAGCGTTGCAGGCAAGCGGCGGCCAGCTGCTCGAGCGATTCGCGATCACAAAGATCGGAGGTCCAGCGGAGCGTCTGGCGCCCACGTGCCTCGATCTCTGAGGCGACTTCGTCGACATTCTGTTGGCGACGCGCTGATGCGATCACATCCGCGCCCGCTTCGGCAAAACCAAGGCTCAACGTGCGACCGATGCCTGATGTCCCCCCGATTATGACGGCTACTTTATTTGCGAGGCTGATGTTGGTCGTCCTCATTCTCTCCCATCCCCTTCCTCAGCTTGTATTGTCTCCGTTATCATGCGGCGCCAAGAAAGACCGGCTTGATATGCCGAGCATAGAGATTGTAAGTCACATTCTTGGCGATCACTTCTTCGTTGGCTCGGAGCAGATCAAGATATCTACGTCCCATGCTCGCGGCTATCTTGAAACTGACATGCAGCAACTGGCGGAAGCTGCGGTTGTAAGAGTCCGAGCTGAGGTCGTGCCGGAGTGCGGAAGTGAATTCCTCAGACGACCACCGCGACACCTCGGTCGGCGCGGGAAGCTTGTGCGGGTCAATGTCAATGACTGTGGCGTACGGATGACACAGCTCTTCGCGGTGCGCACAGGCCTCGGTGTAAATCTCTTTGGTAAGGGCGAGGCCGTCTCCCCCAGCTTCGGCAAGGCCGGTGAGCTCTTCGAGCCACGTGGTCCCGGCAGTTTTAACGTGAACACCAGCATTGAATTTCTTCAACGCGGAGTGAATCGCCGGATAGATGGAGAATTTATCACTGCCCGAGTGAATGCTGAGTTTCAGATTGTCCGGCAATCCGTATTGCCGCACGGCATAAGCGATGGCTGCCAGATCGAGTTCCATCTCGCGGGCAAACTGCGAAACGTCACCAACGTAGTCCACACCCTTGTTAAAACGTCCACTGAACTTGGGCGCTATAGTTTGTAAGGGGATGCCTTCGTCTGCGATGGCAGCCAAAATGATGAGAAGTTCCAGCGGGGTTTGGGCAAAATCGGTCTCATCCATAGAGACTTCGGAAATGAAGTTATCTTTCCCTTTGACCGATTCAATCTTGCGGTATACGCCGCCGGCATGCTCCACCGCAAAAAGAAACTTGCTCGCGACCTCTGACAGGAGCGCTGGCGTGACCGCGAAGCTCTCTTCGGCGCCATCCAGCTTGATCTCGCCGACAAGCTCGCTGTGGCGGCGTGCGAAGGCGTCAATGGCCGACTGGTCCGCTTTCTTGCCAATGAAATCTGCCACGTCGAGGGTGTAGAAATCGCAGGAGCCAAGGAAGCGTTCAACGGTTTGAAGATTGATATGGTCAGCGTCGCAGTAGTACGGCTTGGTCCAGCCGAGAGCCTTCACTGCCGCATCCGCAGCGGCGCGTGTCGAAGATGGCTCGGATCGGATGAGGTTATGCTCCCGGTTCGATTTATTCCACACCGGAATAACTTCAACTCCGGCCCGCGAAGCACGAAGGCACGCCTCAAGTTGAGCTTTCGCCTGATGTGCAAAACGATCACCGACTCCGATTGAAAATCTATCAAGTTTAATTCGATGGCTAGTCATGTGCCCTCAATTCAGAATCTGCCTCGATAGGTTCAAAGACCGAGACCGGGAACTCGGGACTGCCTTTCGCAACATAAAGACTCATGCGGTGAAATCCACTTTCTTCAAATGGGGAGCCAAAATGTGAAAGATAGCCATAGATATCAAATAGGCGCTGGCGGAAACACCAAAAAGCACCACGTAGCTGTGAGTCAATTGCAGAATCTTTCCCGCGCTCACCGAGAAAAGCACGCCGCCGACGGAACCGGCCATACCGCCAATGCCAACCACCGCGCCAACCGCACTGCGCGGGAACATGTCAGAAGCGGTAGTGAACAGGTTCGCTGACCACCCTTGGTGGGCAGCTGCCGCAAGGCTAAGCAGGCCGATGGCGGCCCATTCGGACTTCAAACTACCGGCCGTAAGAATAGGAAGCACAAGACACGCACAGATCAACATAGCGGACATCCGTGCCTTCGCTGCATCCCGAATCCCTCCGCCAAAAAGAGCAGGAAGCCATCCTCCACCGATGCTGCCTATCGCGGATACGTTATAGACGATGATCAGCGGCAAACCCAGATGCGACAGGCCAAGGTGAAAACGAGAATCGAAGAACGACGGCAACCAGAAGAGATAGAACCACCAGATGGGATCTGTAAGAAACTTTGCAATCGAGAATGCCCACGTCTGCCGATAAGTGAGGAGCTTCAACCATGGAATAGTCGGCTCAATTTGCGCGTTTTCTTCGCGATAGATGTGGTGCAACTCGGCACTCGTCAACGTGGGGTGTTCCGAGGGCTTGCGATAATTCCTGAGCCACCATGCGATCCACAGCATGCTGAACAGACCTGTGGTCAGGAAGCCTGCACGCCAGCCGAAACGAAGTGTGATCCAGGGAATGATAGCCGGAGCAATAATGGCACCCACATTGGCACCAGAGTTGAAGATGCCTGTGGCTAGTGAGCGCTCGCTCTGTGGAAACCAGTCCGCCACAGTCTTGACAGCTGTGGGGAAGTTGCCGGCTTCACCCAGGCCGAGAAAGAAGCGCGCTACGCCGAATCCAAGAGCGGAGCGGGCCAGGGCATGGGCCATGCCGGCGAGACTCCACACGCCCATGAATAATGAGTAGCCGACACGAGGCCCCAACCGATCAACCAAACGGCCCGCGCCAACCAGCCCGACGGCATAAGCCACCTGGAACGCAGCCACGATGTAGCCATAGTTAACTTCCGTGAGGCCGATGCTGTTTTCCAGCGTCGGTTTGAGCAGGCCGATTACCTGCCGGTCCATGTAATTGAGCGAGGTCGCTGCAAAGAGCATGGCACAGATCGTCCAACGAACTCGGCCGAGGTGTCTCCCTTGAGAAACACCCGCTGCCTGCGCCTGCCCGGCTTCGGTGTGGACTTGATTCATAAGAACGGCCGTCGATCAAAAGTTGTACGCGCGGCGCACGAGTTCGTAAGCCAAATCGCGTGCCACTACAAAAGCTTCGTCTTCGTCCAGCCGGTGCTCGGCGACAAGCTTTGCCAGATACGCACAGTCCATCCGGCGTGCAGTATCGTGCCGACCAGGGATCGAGAGAAATGCGCGCGTGTCGTCGTTAAAGCCAACGGTGTTGTAGAACCCGGCTGTTTCGGTCACGTGCTCGCGAAATCGCATCATGCCCTCCGGACTATCGTGGAACCACCACGGGGGTCCCAGCCGCAAACAGGGGTAGTGCCCGGCCAACGGAGCGAGTTCCCGGCTGTATGTCGATTCATCCAGTGTGAAGAGAATGATGGTGAGATTGGGTTCGTTGCCGAAGCGATCGAGCAAGGGCCGGAGTGCGTCAACGTAATTCGTCGGAGCAGGAATATCCGCGCCGATGTCTCGCCCGTAACGCTCATAGAGTTGCCGGTTGTGGTTGCGAGCGCTCCCCGGATGAATTTGCATCACCAGCCCGTCTTCGACACTCATGCGCGCCATTTCTGTCAACATCTGCGCGCGGAAAAGTTCGTGCTGTTGGGCATCCGCGTGCCCAGCTAGAATCCGGCTAAAAAGGTCCGAAGCGTCCTTTGGCGAGAGGTTCGCAGTGCATGCGGTCGGATGCCCGTGATCGGTCGCGGTGCACCCGAACTCCTTGAATCGCGCCCGGGCCTTCTCCAGCGCTCGGAGATACCCTTTCCAATTGCCTGTGTCTTCGCTGGTCTGTGCGCCCAGTTGTTCTACGTTCTGGCGGAAGCCGGCGAAATCTGCATCGACGACCGGATCCGGGCGGAAGGTCGGGACGATGCGTGTCTTCCATTCGGAATCGCGGATCAGGCGGTGG